>JAEAME010000222.1_pt1 | contig 71140 bp, 71 predicted proteins | sample 8958731 | NCBI WGS metagenome assembly JAEAME01 (sample SAMN16933194, study PRJNA681113) | bioreactor sludge metagenome | isolation source: anerobic bioreactor sludge (Control) | place: India:Bengaluru | collected 2018-10-24
TGCACTATGCACTTTTAGGATGCATTTTTATGTATTTTATGCTTGCATAAAACACACAGAGGCGTTATATGAAAAGCTAATGTAATTTCAGAGTGTATTTTTAGGGATAAATTAAATACAGTTTATAGTATTTAAAATGTTATTAAGGTTAGCAAAGAATATTTATATAATAAAAAGATAGAATGAAAAAATTAAATTTGAAAGAGAGGTATACCCATAGTATAAGAATTAAACTGCTCTATGTCGGAACAGAAAAAAATCTCAAAGTTGTAGATAGTGATAGCAATGGAGAGAAATTTATATATAAGAAATATAGAAATTTGAATTATGGAGGTGTCATATGGGAAATTTGATTACAGCAATTATTGTTATGCTATTGGCTATGGGATGCTGTGTGATTAGTATTTTACAATTTAGAGAAAAAGGATTTTTGTTCAATAATGAGTATATATTTGCTTCGAAACAAGAACGGGAGAAAATGGACAAAAAGCCACATTATAGGCAGTCTAGCATTGTTTTTGCATTTCTAGCAATTATCTTTTTATGTTTAGCAATTGAAATTATTACGGAGACAAGATGGTTGCTTAATTTAATATGGATACTGAGTGCACTTGTAATTATATATGCAATAGTTTCTTCAATAAAAATAGTAACTAAAAAGTAATAGATAAATTTCAGCTTATCGGGTAATTTATGAGCATAATATAAAGTTGATAAAATGATAAAATTAAATTAAGATTGATAGCCAAGTAGCTTGCATTAGTCCTACACATAACAACATGTTCACGCAAGGGTCTTAGAAGTAGCGTCAAGCGGGAACGTCAGACCATATCCCTTCACGGGGTGCAAGCACCGCCAAGACGGTCTAGTAATAAGGGTTCGGTTCAGTGACGTCGTGAACACAGAGGTGTTATCAAAAAGAACAATATAATTTCATAGAATAATTTTAGGATCAAAATAAATATATTATAGAAGAAGTTTGATTTGTACTAAGTACTTAAAGAAAAATAGATAGATTTAAATTTGATGGTGATTGATTAATAAATTATAAATATTATGGAGGCGTATATGTGGAAAGATGTAACTGAATCTTTTTCAGAAGATCAAAGATATTATAAGGATACATACCTAGAAATATGTGAAGTATTTGACGAGACAATTGAAGTGAGTTTGTTTTCAAGAGACAGTGGATTATATGAAATATATGTATCTTATGGCGATATGATTGGTATAGTTTATGAAAAAGCGAATAAAGCATATCAAAAACGAGAAGAAATAAAGAGTTTAATAGAAAATGAATATAAGGTGAATAAAGAACCCACAGACGAATTTATTCAAAAATTTGAAGATAAATATAAAATAGCTTTACCAAATGATCTGTTTTTTGATGCAACAAATTTATTTGACTTATGATTATAGTTTATATAATAATCACATTATAAAATTCCAATTTGTAGTTAAGCTTAACTCATATAGAAATAAAAAAATAATGATTAAAGGAACATGTATTAAAGAGAGTCATGTAGGTCCGGTTCAGCGACGTCGTGAACACAGAGCCGTTAGCTGAAAGAGTAATATAATTTCAGAGAATATTGAGGGTCTATATTAACAAAGCTTATAGTAACTTAAAATTTATATTAAGTTACAAAAGTTATATACCTAATTTAGAAAGGATGTTAATTTATGAAAAAAATATTTGTTTTTTTATAATCTTAACTTTAACCTTATCTTTATTTACAGCTTGTATTAACAAAACAACAGAATTGAAAATGGGAAAATATACTTTAGAGTTGCAAGAAAATAATGAGATTCCAAATGTTATGTTGCTGCGTATTACATTAACTGATAAACAATTTACTTTTGTGTATGATTTATTAAGTAGTTATTTGAATAGTGGCACTTATAAAATAACTAATGATATTTTAATATTAACTATTAGTGATAAAAAATATACATACAGCTTTAAAATAGATGGAGATAGTCTTGCTTTTATTGAGGATAAATCAGATTCTGTAAGTTTGATAGATAAAAGGATAGGAATACAAATTATAGAAGGTTCAGTTTTTAAATTAACAGAATAAATATATATTTATAATTTGAACACTATCTTATACAAATTTTTTACTAAATAGAATAATAGGAGTTTACATAAATGTCATATATCGAAGAAATAATGAAATATCTACCTAAAAATATTCAAGAATATGAAGATAAGAAAAAAATACAGAGCTACATTGAAAAATTTCCTCAAAATATCTTGTTAAGAGAGAATGAAATGGCACATATCACGAGTTCTGGCTTTATCATGAATGAAGACCTAGATAAGGTATTGATGATTCACCATAATATATATAATGCTTGGGTTTGGACTGGTGGTCATGCTGATGGTGACAGTGATTTGTTACATGTAGCTTTAAAAGAAGCAAAGGAAGAAACAGGAATAGAAAATGTAAGACCTCTTTTAAATGATATAGCATCAATTGATATATTGCCAGTATATGGACATATGAAGAACGGAAAGTATGTTTGTTCTCATCTTCATCTATCAATAGCTTATATACTTATTTCAAGTGAAAAAGAAAATTTAAAGATTAAAGAAGATGAAAATCGTGGAGTAAAATGGATATCTACAGAAGATATTAATGAGAAGAACTTTGATTCACATGATATATATTTATATAAAAAGCTAATTAATATAGCTAGGGAGAAATAGGAGAAGTGGAGTTGACATTTTTTCGGTCTCCGAGTAAGATTATTTATAGTGCTTAATAGGTAGAGGTGAAATTTTATGAATTTTGTAAAGATAATGATTTAAAAAATTGCTTTCAATGGGCAGGTCCTTCAGAAAAAATAACTTATGAAGCTGGATTTAGAGAAATCTTTACTGCTCCTTCTGGGTATGCAACTTTTTAAGAGGTGATGAATTATGTTTAAGCAAATGGGGGTTAATTATGAGTAATAATGTTAGAATTAAGGGGTTTTTATCATTGATATTTATGACATTAAGCTTTTTTATGATGATAGATACTAAATATAGTAGAGCACTAGGAGATTATGTATTAGAATTCATAGGTTTAAAGTCATGGACAGCTGGTAACACAGGGACACACTTAACGGTTATATACTTTGGTATACTGTTTTTTATAGGGTTGTATCTCGTCATAGTTAATGTATTAGTAGGATGGAACAAAAGAAAAAGAACTGTATTATTATATTTTGTTGTTTTATTGTCAATATATTACTTTTGTACTATGAGTATATTTGTATATATTAAAAGCAATTCCAAAAGTTTATTATCTATTGGATTTGAAAATCCACATGACAGTTATTTAGAATATACTAGTAAAGATCAAAATGAAATTGATAAATTTAGTATAAAAATTGAGTTAAAAAATTATAGTAGTGAAGAAAAATCTTTTAATATACGATTAGTAAATACTTATTCAGAAGAAAATAGCACAGAAATTTTTACTATATATAAAAAAGATGGAGATATAGCTGCTTTTAATTTGCTACCAAATGAGGTAAAAGAATTTATCTTAACATCAAGTAATTATAACTTAAAAAAAGAAGCTAGTACTTATGTTAATGTAAATTCATTTAGTGGTATTGTAGATCGTATTGTTTTGTTTAACCAATATGGGGATGAAGTATATCTAGATCACACTAACTTTTTTGGCATTATAATTATAGTATAATTCAGTATTCAATTAGAAAAAATAAAGACAATTAATATTTTACGGAGGAAATAAGAAATGAAAAGAATAACAATATGTTTAGTGGTAATGTTAACTATATTTACATTATTTAGTGGATGCACATCAACACTAAAGGTAAAAGATAATCCAGTACCTGTTCCTAATACTGATACAAGCAAGATAGAATCTATACCTTTTCTTGATAATCAATTATATGCCGTAGCGTATTTAGGATATAATGAAATGGATGAGCTTTCATTTTATATTGAGAAATATTTAGATAGCGATAATATTCCTATTCACTATTTATCACAAGGAGAGTATTATCTTGTTATACCGAGATATTCAAACATGATTTTAAAGTTATATAAAAACGACATGGAAACAATGCAATCTACATTGATATTTGAAGAAAAAGAGGGTCGCCCATTCATAATTCAATGTAATATAAGTGATATTTTTCCAGATATTACAGTTAGCTTGACATATAATGAAGAAATAGTTGAATTCTCACCATATGTTTCATTAAAGGATGGAACTATTATGGTTGGAGAAAGAGGTTTAAATGTTACAAAATAAGTGTTCAAGATAGATAGTATTATGTTGAAAGCAAATCCTTTATAACAGATACTGGACAAGCAATTGTTGATATTGATTTTATGTAAATATCAATCTGGTGAACTTAAGTGTATGTCAGAAGATTGAAGAAATTGCTACTTTTTTTAATAGTGCTGAATAGTATTAATAACAAATAAAATGGAATATATGGAGGAATCTCATGAAAACAATTGTAATATACAAATCTAGAACAGGATTTACAAAAAGATACGCTATTCAGATGACTATGATCTTGTAATATACGGTGGGAGAGTTCATGCAGGAAGTATTGACAGCTTAAAAAAGGTAAAAGAAATACTTGCAAATAAGAAGTGTAAGCTTGTAGTTTTTGCTACTGGAGCAACGCCTATTACAGCGACAGAGGAAATTAATAATATGATGAAAATTAATTTTGTTGATAACTCTATCCCTCATTTTTACATGCAATCAGGTCTATGTTATGAAAAAATGGGTTTTTTTGATAAAACCCTGATGAAAATGTTATCTAAAATGTTATCAAGTAAAAAAGATAAATCTGATTCTGAAGGTGGCACAACTATAGCTATTAGTAAGTCACATGATATCTCTTCTAAAGATTACATAATGCCTTTAGTAAATTATATTAAAAACACATATAATGATACAAGCAAGAATTAATGTGATATAGCTTATGCTTTAGCAGATAATACAAATTCATGTAAATCCTTAGAATCAGTAGGATAAGAGCTGTATTTTAATAAAAAAATCTTGCATTTTTATAAGAGCAGTGATATACTTTATGTGTTATAAATATAAATAATAGCCGAGTATGGCTGACACTTCGTAAAGCATGACTAGTAATTACCCTGTGCCACAAGGTAATTATTTTTTTTGTTTTTTTATTAATAAACAAAAAAATGGGTATATATTAGTTAATTAGAGAATGTATATTTTTTAAAAATACCTCTTGCAATATTTTCCAACTAGGAGTAATATAGTCTTTGGTTTGTTTAAAATAATCTATATATTTAGTTAATTAAATACATCTACGTATTTTGGGCAAAATATATTGTATTAAATAGAAAGGAATGTAAATTAGTTTGAAGAATATAATAGAACAAATTATTGAAATCGATCAATTGGCATTTGAAAATAAAAAGAAGAACGACGAGCTATTAGAAACTAAAAAACACGAGCTTGAAGAAAAAATAGCTCAATATAGTCAGTCCATGCTTGAAAATGCTAAAAAAGAATCAGAAATAATTTTAGCACAGATAGCTGAATCAAATACAAATCAATCTACGCATATAAATACAACTAATGATTTAGAAGGAAAATACCTACAAATCGAAGATAAGTTGATTGAGTTAGTATTTAATAAACTGTTATGCGTTAATTAATTTTTTGGCGATTTGGAAAGGAAAAAGGTTAATGTATGAGCAAATATGTAGCGTATGATGCAGTTAATACAAAAATCAAATCTAAGATGAGCAGGCTTTTGGGCGAGGATGACTGGAGAAGTTTACTTGAATGTACTAATGTTGAGCAAATAGTGTCAAAATTAAAGGATTCGCCTGAGTTTGATATAATCCTAAAAGGTGTTGATCCTCATGAGATTCACAGGGATAATCTTGAAACAGCCTTTAGTAGGTTAAGGGTAGCAGAAATGGAAAGTATAATACACTATTTCTCTGGACCTTACAAAGCCTTTTTGCAAAGTTTATTATTTGAATTTGAGTTGCTAGACCTTATATTATTGATAAGAAAAGTAGCTCAAAATGAAAGCTTAGATGATATAAAAGAGCATTTTGTACATTCTGATAAATTTTCTGTTCTTGCATTTGATAAGCTAATGACTTCATCAAACATTGCGGATTTAAGTGCTGATCTTGCATCAAGTGTAAAGGGAAGCAGCTATTATGAAAAGTTTAGAAATTTATCAAATGAAGATATTATAAGAAGAGAGTTTCATATTGAAATGAAGCTTCAGATGTATCTATATAATAGGCTTCTGAAAAAAGCAAAAAACCTTAATGCAGAGGATAGGGCTGAGGTAAAGGATATACTTGGTTTCAAACTTGATTTTGAGAATATTCAGTGGATATTTAGAGCTAAGAAGTATTACAATATTTCATCTGAGGAAATTCTAGTATATTGCTTACCGGGTGGAAAGAAAATTAACTATCAAAGGTTAAAGAAACTTTGTTATACAAATTCTGTTGATGAGTTAAAATCCTTAGCACAAAAGTATTTAAAAAAATATGATGTATTTGATATATCTGATGATAGCGTAATAGGTATAAATATGGATAGATTCTTTTTAAAGTATCTTTGTAAAAAGGATATAAATAGAAAAACTATTGGATCTGTACTTTCTTACTACTATATGAATGGTATAATATTTAAGGATTTTGTAACGATGACAGAAGGTATAAAGTATGATGTACCTATTGAAATTCTGGAGAAATATCTAGTACGAATTGCTTAGATAGGGTTTAGAACAGTATAAATTAAAGACATGCAATTAGGCATACTAATAAATGATTGGTATTGCAAAAGGAGGAAAAAATGGCAATAGAAAAAATGGTTTTAATCAAAATTGTAGCTTCTCTTAATGATATGCACAGCATTCTCAAGCAGATTATTTTGTCTGAAAGTGCTCACTTTGATTTTGAGGAAAGCAATACATATGATGATAACTATATGCTGCACGAATATGAAGCTTTTGCACCAGAATCTAGCTATTTTAAAAGTGTTAACAGCAATGAAATGCTAAAAAAATGTACTGAGCTAGAGGCAGCTATAGAAAAACTTTGCCAAACAGCAGGAATAGAATTACATGCTGACAAAAAGCACATAGAAGGTTTCGAATATAACCTCGACAATTTATATGAAAGTTTTAATAAAATCAATGAAGAAATAGCTAATACACTTGATAATATTAGACTTAAGAAAGAAAAAATAGAACAGCTTTCAGATTTTGAAAAGAAGATTGGCAGTATAGATGAAAAGGATTTGGATTTCAGAAGATTATCTGATTTAAATTACTTCGATTATGAGATTGGAACCTTAAGTAATGAGGACAATATAAGAATGAAAAGAAATTATGACAATATTAGTGCTATTGCACTTAATATAGGCATAATTAAATCTTCTGTAGAGGATATGTATATAGTAATTTATCCTAGAAAATTGAAGGATGAAAATATAAATCTATTAAAATCCTTAAATTGGAACAAGGTACATACACCAGAGGGTATCAACGGAACTGTTGAAGAAATGCTTATACAAACAGAGGAGCAAATCAAGAGCCTAAGTGTTGAGCTTGAGAACAATTTACTGGCAATTGATAGATATATAAATGAAAATGAGATTTTTCTAAATAATATATATACAGCTGTTAAGCTGGAGAAAAAGATTTATGAGTTAGAAAAAAATATTAATTATCAGGATCATGTTTTCGTTATAAACGCATGGACAAGAGATAGGGATAAAGAATTTATAAGAGAATCCTTAGAAGCTGTAACAGAGAAATTTGTTATGACTTATAAAAAACCTGAGGAAATTAGCAAAAATGTTACTCCACCGACAATACTCAAAAATAACTTTTTTTCAAAGCCTTTTGAAACTATAGTTAAGATGTATGGTTTGCCATCCTATCATGAAATAGACCCAACTCCATTTTTATCCATCACATTTTTCATGATGTTTGGTATGATGTTTGGAGATATTGGTCAGGGCTTGATATATTTATTAGCTGGAATTCTAATCGCTAAAAAGAGTAAGGCGATAGGTGAAATTGCAATAAGAGTTGGTATAAGTTCTACGGCTTTTGGATTTGTATATGGAAGTTTATTTGGACTTGAACAGGAAGAACTCCCTTGGTTACCAAGCTTAATTGGAAAACCTCTTGATCCGAAAAACATAATGCCAATACTATTGGCAGGTGTTGTGTTTGGAGTAGTTGTTTTATCAGTATCTTATGTTATAGGAATTTTAAATCGTCTTAAGAAAAAAGATATTGAAGAGGGCATATTCGGAAAGAATGGTTTGATGGGATATATATTCTTCATGAGCTTTATAATGATAGCTGTATCGATAACGAAGGTTATAAACATAGCTGTTGAAATTCCTATTACAATATTACTTGTCAGCTTGCTGATAATGATATTAAAACAACCTATAACTCATTTAATCATTGGTAAAAGACCATTGGTACACGGAGGTATAGGGGCATATTTAACAGAAAGTATATTTGAAGGTATAGAGACTATACTTGGTACACTCAGTAACGCAATTTCGTTTATGCGTGTTGGTGCATTCGCACTGAGCCATGCCGGCTTGTCTTTAGCTTTCATAGTAATGTCAAATATGTCATCAAATATAATTGTAAGGATATTTATACTTTTACTTGGCAATATTTTGATACTGAGTCTTGAAGGATTAGTAGTATTAATTCAGTGCTTAAGACTCGAGTATTATGAAATGTTTAGTAAATATTTTGTTGGTGATGGGCTTGAATATAAGCCTGTTAAAATTAATGAGTAATTTAAAAATACAATAATCGTTGAAAACAAATGGAGGAAATTATGCAAATTTTATTATTATTAATGGCAATTACAGTTGCTGTAGGAACAATTCTTTATGGAAAGAAAGCTTACAAGGAAAAGAAAAAGGGAAGTATAAAAAAATATGTAGCAGCTTCAGCTTCAGCTTTTGGATTAGTGGCATTTGCAATGATCATATCAGCAATGTTTGGAAAAACAGCATATGCTGAGGTAGAAGCAGTTGCAGCAAGTGCAGGACTTAGTCTTGGTGATGGATTTAAATATTTAGCAGCAGCTATAAGTACAGGACTTGGAACAATAGGAGCAGGTATTGCAGTTGCTTCAGTTGGTTCAGCAGCGATAGGAGCAGTTACAGAGGACTCATCTATTCTTGGTAAAACATTGATATTTGTTGGTATGGCAGAAGGTATATCAATATTTGGTATGATTATTTCTATATTAATTCTGTTCTCTTAAAAGAGTGAAGCAAGCTTCACTCTAGGGAAGAATCTGAAAGATTCTTCTTGAGCTTTTGAGATTCTTCTAGAATTCGAGAAACATATAGGAGGGAATAATTTTGAAATCATTTTTAATAAGTGATAATAGAGATACATTTGTTGGTATGAGACTTGCTGGTGTTAACGGAGTAGTAGTTCGTAGCAAGGATGAAGCATCTGAAATGATCAAGAAGTGTATCAGTGATAATGAAATTGGTGTTCTTATATTGACTGAGAAAATTGTTGATATGCTGAAGGATGAGTTAATGCGACTTAAGCTAAAGAGCAGAAAGCCTTTAATCATTGAAATTCCGGACAGACATGGAACAACAAGAGGATATGATACTATATCTACATATATTAAGGAGTCTGTTGGAGTTAAAATATAAGGAGTTGAGTGACTATGGTAACAATTGAGCAAAAAATTATATTGTTTTCAAGACTTATATATCAGATTATGAATGCAAATTTTAAAGAAGTTTTGCAAAACTTAGAGTCTGAGCATGATAAAAGGTTTGAAGAGAGTAAGCGTGATATTGATATGCAGGTTAAGAAGATAATTAGCAGTGCTCATAAAAAAAGAGATTTAGAGATATCTAAGATTAATGGAACTCTAAAAATAAATGAAAAAAGAGAGCATATGCTTGAAAAAGAAAAATACTATGACAAATTCATGGCTAAGTTAGAAGCATATATTAAGGAGTTTGTAAAAGGTGAAGCATATAAGGATTATATGTTAAAGCTTATAAATGGTATTGGATTAAAGGATAGTGAAATAAAAAATTTAAACCTTTTTATGACAAAGGATGACTATAGTAAATATTCTGATTTATTAAGTAATGAATTAAAAAAACTAGGATATAAAGAAGAAAATTATAAAATAGAAATTACAAATCAGGACATTATTGGTGGTTTTGTTTTAGAAGATAATATAAATAATTTTAAAGTAGATTTGTCAATTAGATCCTTATTGGAAGAAAATCAAGACTATATTATGAAGGTTTTATTTGAAGCGTTAGAAAGAGTGAAGTAAGACTTCAAGAGTGTAGCAAGCTACACTCTATGGAAGAATCGTTCCGATTCTTCAACAAGATAGCAACGTTACAAAATGCAGTAATGTGAGGTAGGATTAATAATGAAAAATAATGAAGGAATAGTTAATTATATAAACGGACCCGTAGTTAAGGGACTTAACATGAGCTCATTTAAGGTTAATGAGATGGTTACTGTTGGAGAGAAAAAGCTCATTGGAGAGGTCGTTTCTTTAAACAATGACGAGGCTACTGTTCAGGTTTATGAAGAAACAGAGGGACTTAGCTTTGGTGAGAAAATATATTCAACAGGCTCTCCTTTATCTGTAACATTGGGTCCTGGAATGATAGGAAATATTTTTGATGGTATTCAAAGACCTTTAAAACATATTCAGAATCTTTCTAAGGATTTTATACCAGAGGGTATAGGCCTAGTAACAATAGATACAGAAAAAGAATGGTATACTGATATAATAGTTAAGAAGAATGATTACCTAAATGCTGGTTCAGTATATGCTAAAATACAAGAAACACAGAGTATAGTTCACAAGCTTATGCTTCCATACAATGTAAGTGGAAAAGTACTTGAAGTAAAGCCAAGTGGAAACTATAAGTTAAATGATACAATAGTAGTTATAGAGTTAGACAATGGTGAAAGCTATAATCTAAGTCTATGTACAAAATGGCCTGTAAGAAAAGCAAGACCAATAGCAAAGAGAATACCTATATATAAACCACTAATAACTGGTCAAAGAGTAATAGACAGCTTTTATCCAATTGCAAAGGGTGGTACAGTAGGATTGCCTGGAGGCTTTGGTACAGGAAAAACTGTTACACAGCATCAGTTAGCTAAATGGAGTGATGCTGATATTATAGTTTATATAGGCTGTGGTGAACGTGGAAATGAAATGACAGACGTTTTGGAGGAATTTCCAGAGTTAATTGATCCAAGAACTAACAGAGCGATTATGGAGAGAACTATACTTATTGCAAATACTTCAAACATGCCTGTTGCAGCGAGAGAAGCTAGTATTTATACAGGGATAACAATGGCTGAATATTATAGAGATATGGGATATGATGTTGCTATAATGGCTGACTCAACCTCAAGATGGGCAGAGGCTTTGCGTGAGATAGCAGGACGTCTTGAACAAATGCCTGCTGAGGAGGGTTATCCAGCATACTTACCTTCGAGACTTGCACAGTTTTATGAAAGAGCAGGTTGCGTTACAACATTATCAGGTGATGAAGCAAGTGTTACTATAATAGGAGCAGTTTCACCTCCTGGTGGAGACTTCTCAGAGCCTGTCACTGAAAATACTAAGAGATTTGTTACTGCCTTTTTAGCACTTGATAAAAAGCTAGCTTATGCAAGACATTATCCTGCTATAAACTATCTAACAAGCTATAGCGGTTATGCTTCAATCCTTAAACCATGGTATGAAGAAAATGTATCTCCAGAGATGATGGAACTTCGTACAAAGATGATAAATCTATTACAAGAGGAAGAAAAACTTAATGAAATAGTTCAGCTTGTTGGAGAAGATGTATTACCTAATGACCAAGCACTTGTATTAGAGATTGCTAGAATTGTAAAAAAAGGATTTTTACAACAAAATGCTTTACATAAGGAAGACAGCTATGTTGTTCTAATGAAGCAGTATAAGATGCTTAAGGTTATTGACACTCTATACGAAAGTGCGCTCGCTTGTGTTAAAATAGGTATTCCTATTTCTACAATTAGAGAACAAGGACTTATCCAAGATGTTTTAAGAATGAAGTATGATGTATCAAATGATAATCTTTCATTGTTAGATGAATTATCAAGTAAAATTGTAAAAGTTTACAGTGACTTAAGATTAAAATATGAGTAACAAATAGGAGCTTAGCACTATGAAAAAAGAATATTTAAAAATAGATAGTATTGCAGGCCCTCTAATTGTCCTTACAAATGTTGATGATGTTGCTTATGGTGATGTTGTGAGTATTAAAATCAATAATAATGAGACGAGAAAGGGCAGAGTAATTAAAATAGATGGAGATAAGGTTATAATACAGGTTTTTGAAGGAACAACAGGTATTGCAACTGATAATTCATCAGTAAAATTTACTGGTGAGCCTTTAACAATTCCTTTATCAAAGGAAATACTAGGCAGAACCTTTAACGGTGTTGGTCAGCCAGTAGATGGAATGTATCAGGTAGTGTCATCTCACAAGGAAAACATCAATGGACGTCCTATAAATCCTGTAGCTCGTAAATATCCAAGAAACTTTATACAAACAGGAATATCATCTATTGATGTGCTTATGACTCTAATAAGAGGTCAAAAATTACCTATATTTTCTGGAAATGGTATAGCACATAATGACCTTGCAGTTCAGATAGTTAAGCAAGCTAAAATTGAAGGAGCAACTAAGGATAATTTTGCAATTGTTTTTGGAGCTATGGGAGTTAGACATGATGATGCTAATTATTTCATCAGAAGCTTTCAAGAGTCAGGAGTTTTAGACCATGTTGTAATGTATATAAACACAGCAGATGCACCAATAGTTGAACGTATTACTACTCCTAAATGTGCCTTGACAGCAGCTGAATATTTAGCATTCGAATGTGATATGCACGTTCTTGTTATACTAACAGATATGACTAGCTATGCAGAAGCTCTTCGTGAGATATCATCAGCAAAGGAAGAGGTTCCTTCACGTAAAGGCTATCCTGGATATTTGTACAGTGATTTGTCCACTATTTATGAAAGAGCTGGAATGTTAAAATCAAGAGAAGGTTCTATCACACTTATACCTATATTAACTATGCCAAATGATGATATAACTCACCCAATACCTGACTTGACTGGATTTATCACAGAAGGACAGATTGTTTTAAATAGAGAATTTAACCAAAGAAATATTTATCCTCCAGTAGATATACTTCCTTCCTTATCAAGACTTATGAAGGATGGTATAGGAGCTGATTACACAAGAGAAGATCATGCGGATTTGTCTAGTCAGATATTTGCCGCATATTCAAAGGTTCAGGATGTAAAAAGCTTAGCACAGATAATAGGTGAGGATGATTTGAGCGAGATAGATAGATTGTATCTACAGTTTGGTAGAGAGCTTGAAAATAAATTTATATCGCAAGCAGCTGACGAAAACAGGAGTATAGAAGAAAGCTTAGACTTAGGCTGGGAAATATTGTCGATACTTCCTGCTACAGAGCTTGACCGTGTTAAGACAGAGCTTATTGAGAAATATTATAGAAAGTAGGGATGTATTATGGCTATTTTAGTAGCACCTACAAAATCAAATCTTATAAAAGCAAAATCAGCCTTAGAATTATCTAAAAAAGGCTTTGAGCTATTAGATAAAAAAAGGAATGTTCTAATTAAGGAAATGATGGGACTTGTTAATAAATCAAAGAACGTCCAAAAACAGATATATGAAACTATTGAAAAAGCCTATGAATCTTTACAGGTTGCAAACTTAGTAATGGGCGTTAAGGATGTAGAGGATATATCATATAGTGTTCCACAGGATGAGTCCTTTGAGCTTCTTTTGAAAAGTGTTATGGGAGTTGATATCCCAACTATAAAGTATCAAAAAAAAGAGATACAGCCAACATATGGTTTTTACTACACAAATTCGGCTTTAGATATGGCTAGATTAAATTTCAATGAAGTAAAATATAAGATATATGAGCTAGCTGAAATCGAAAACTCAATATTTAAGCTAGCAAAAGAAATTCAAAAAACTAAAAAAAGAACCAATGCTTTACAACATATTCAAATTCCAAAGTATACTGAACAAGTAAAATACATTCAAGAGGTTTTGGAAGAAAAAGAAAGAGAAGACTTTTTCAGACTTAAAAAGTTGAAGAAATAAAAAAATAGAAATAATAAAAAGCTCCAAATCAAATGAAAAGGAGCTTTTATTTTACATATAATTATTTTATTATAATGCTAATAGTATCGAAGGTTCCACCATTGCTATAAGTACCTAGGCATAAAACATCCATACCTTGTTTTAAGTCGCTAATTCTTAGTTTTATTCCTGTAAGAGTCATGATAACTGAATCTGGATTTAACTTCAAGTAGATATTTTCTGTTTCATTTAAACTGTTTTTTATCTGAAGAATTATTACATTTTTCTCCATGTTTAAATTGCTTGCATTATATACATATATAATCTTGCCAGTTTGTTCTATTGATTTTCCAGTTCCTTCAACTTCTATAGATATTATCTCTGTACCATCAAGGTTTACCTTAACTGCATATCCAACTCTTAGGTCATATATGCTAGAACTTGCATTAAGAACAGTTATTCTAGCAGTTTTACTAATTATATAATCCTTTATTTCTCCATCACTGCTTTCAAGCTTGATACGATTGTTTGCACCTATTGTGATTTCTTTGATAGTTGCAGTTATATCTGCTGTACTAACAACTGATTTTGCATCTATAGCGCTTAATACATCATATTCAGTTTTTATAGTAGCCTCATCACCAACTCTTAGTTGATCAAAGCTTGTAGCAACAGAGTTTCTAGTAACTGCAGGTTCAGTTACATATGTATATGTATAAAGCTTACCTGTACTATCTTCAAGTGTTAGTATAATAGGAATATTGTATTCTATATTTTTGATTTTACCAGTTTTAACTTGAACTTTACTTGTTGAATTTATTTGAGTTACTACATTATCAACTAATTTTATACTAACAAGATCGTCTTTCTTCAAATTTTTAAATTCTGTGATTTTTCCATCAATAGTTACTACAACATCTGTATTAATGTTGTATATTTGATCAACACCATCTTTTTTGGTAATTGTTAACTTCATAGGTGGTGAGAAAGCAACGTACTTAATTGTGCCTTCTACAGTTGAAATAGTAGTATCTACAACTATTTCCTTAGCTATACTGTCCTTTGAATTTATTATACATTGTACAGCCATGCCCTTTTCTAAATTAGCTATATTAGAAACTGTTTTGTTAACTTTAATTACTGTGCTTTCATTGATAACTCTGACCATTTGTGTTGTATCACTGCCATCAGGCTTAATTTCTAAATAAGATTCTATAGCACCAAGAGTTATTTTTTCAATACTGCCTTTAATTGTTGTATAGCTTTGAAATTCATTGAACTCTGGTTTGATATTGTTGCTTTGAATGTAATCGTAAGCTAAACAAACCATTTTAGCAAGTTCTTTTCTCTTAATAGGGTTTTTTGGATTAAAATTCTTATTTTGATCTCCAGAAATTATTCCTTTTTCATAAGCTAAATAAACATAAGGTCTATAATCTGTAGTAATTTGATTTGCATCATTAAATGCTAATGAATAGAGCTTTTCACTTAATTGCTCGACTTCATTTTCTAAACACATAGCTTTAACTATGAATACTGCTACATCTTCTCTTGTAGCAGACACCTGAAGTGTATTATTTGAATATAGTTTCTTAACAACACTCTCTGAAATAATATTTAAAGCAATAGCTTTTGAAAGCTCTGGATATGCCCATTCATTCTTTCCAAGCATTAACTCTTTTAAAGATGGAGAGTACTTATTTTCGATTTGCTTCTCTAAATCAGTATTTATTTTATGTAATCTAGATAACATAAGTACTGAATCAAACCTAGTCACGTTTTTATCAGGTCCAAATGTTCCATCATTAAATCCCTTTACAAATCCTAGCTCAGCTGCTTTAGTTATGTAATCCTTTGACCAGTCTTCTGGCAGGTCTGTGAACGTTACAGCATTAATTGTCGATATAAATACAAAACATAGTATTAAGCTGAGTATAACAATCCTATATAACTTGTTCTTTTTCATAAATTCCTCCATTATTTAATAAGTTTATGCTTATTTTTCAAGTTTTTAAATACATTTCTATCACTACTAGATTACTATATTAGACAAAAAAAGTCAATGTTTTGTTTCAAAAATACAGAAATTTACAAAAAAAAAAATTAATAAAAAGAACGAAATAATTTCTATTCTTATATTAATTTTTTATATTATTTAAGAACTAACATTTTCTACATAATATTGTGCTTGAGCATTCCATAGATTTGCATATAACATATTTTCATTTTGAATAAGCTCATCATGACAACCTCTTTGGACGATTTCTCCATTATTAAATACAATTATATCGTCGCAGAATCTACAACTACTCATTCTGTGTGATATATAGATGCTTGTTTTATCCTTGACAAGCTCATTGAATTTTGAATATATTTCATATTCGCTAATTGGGTCTAGTGCAGCAGTTGGCTCATCAAGTATTACAAATGGTGCATTTTTATACAAGGCTCTTGCAATAGCAATCTTTTGTGCTTCCCCACCGCTGATTTCAACTCCTCCTTCGTCATATTTATATAAAGGAGTTTTAATTTTATTAGGCATTTCTTCAATTCTATCCTTTATGCCTGCTAATTCAAGACATTCCCAAACTCTTTTTTCATTAGTGGTTGTACTTGAAGCAACATTTTGCTCTAAAGGAAATGCAAATAGCTTGAAGTCTTGGAATACTACTCCAAAAAGGCTCAAATATTCAAGGTAGTTATATTTTCTTATATCAACACCATTTAAAGTTATACATCCCTCTGTTGGATCATAAAGTCTGCATAAGAGCTTAATAAATGTCGTCTTACCAGCACCATTTCTACCTACAACAGCCATTTTGCTTTTTAAGGTAAGTTTACAAGATACATGTTCAAGCACATTTTTATCTTGCCCTGGATATTTGAAGGATACATTATGAAACTCTATCTCATAAACATTATCATTTCTTTTTTCTATAGGTATAGTTCCAGTATCTTGTTCATTTTTAACATCCATAAACTCATTGTAATATTTTAAATAATCACATTGGAGTCCAATTTCTCCGTTAACTTTTATGAAATTGCTAATTGCAGAATTTAGCTGAGAAATAGATCCTATATACTTTGTCAATGCTCCTATGCTTATCGCATTTGCTAAAACCTTTAGTATAACAAAGGTATATGCAAAGAAAACTGTAAATCCTGCTATTAAAGATTCAGTATAGTCCCTCTTTTTAAATAATGAAATCAATTCTGGCCATACAGTATTAGATGAAAATGATAAGCGTTCTTCCTCTTCTTTTTCTATCAGTGTACTCATATCAAATATACGTATAAATGTTCCTATTGAAAAATTAAGCACTATTTGACTAAAGAAATATGAGAAGCGTTTTTCAACTTTCATTTGCCTTTCAAATATATCTAATTGCTTTTCATTTAGGTGTTTAGCTAAAGAAATGTTTGTATTAGCATTTATTAGGAAAAAAGCAAGCAATATGATAAATGACATTGGAATAGAACTTGCTATGCTTAAAAATGAACTTTCGCTGTTTGGTATACTTAAACATAAGCTAAAAACCATAATTATTCCAGTAAGTATAGAAATAATTGACTCAAGCAATAAACCGTAATTGGTTATTAAGTTTCCAAATCCACCCTGATGCTGCATTGAAAAATTTGCAGCTTGTATAGATTCTAAGGTTTTTGGTATTTCAAGGGTTTTATAATCAAGCTCAAGAGCATGCTTGGATATCAATAGCTGAACATATTGATGCACCTTAACTGATTTACCAGCACAGGTTTGCTTTAAAGCATCTGATATAACTCCAAATACAAAATTCCCTGCTATTAAAGCTATAGCTAGAATAATGGTCAAGTCAAAATTCTTGTCTATGATTGAATCAATTATAGAAGCTGATAAAAAAATATTTATGTATGGATACAAGGATTTTAATAACGAGTTCAATATAAATAGAGGTATAGTGGAAGAATCAGCTTTATGCAATAATTTCAAGGTTTTCAATCCGACCTTATGGAAGGATAAAGAATTTAACAGATTTTTAAACATTTTATTTAACTGATTTAATTAATTTAAAATCAGTTTACCTCCTTTTGATAATAGTGTGCTTGTATTTCAAACATTTTTGCATATTCTCCATCTAAACTCATAAGCTCATCATGAGTTCCAGCTTCGACAATTTTTCCGTCTTTCATAAAGAGTACTCTGTCACAAAAGCGTGTTGAGCTTAGTCTATGAGATATAAAAATACTTGTTTTACCACTAATCAGGTCATTATATTTTTCATACATTTCGCTTTCTGCTATAGGGTCAAGAGCAGCAGTTGGTTCATCTAATATGAGAATAGGGCTGTCCTTATACAAAGCTCTTGCCAGCATAAGCTTTTGCATTTCTCCACCTGAAAGCTCAATACCATCAAATATTCTGAGAAGATTTGTTTCCTCTTTTTTAGGAAGAGAGGCTATTTTCTCATTAAGTCCTGATAATTCAATACATTTATATAATTTATTATAATCTATATTTTCTTTTAAGGTACATGATATGTTTTGAGCTATCGTGTAAGCAAGAGGGAATATATCTTGAAAAATAACACTAAAGGCTTTGTAGTGATCAAGTATATTTATATCCTTAGTGTTAATGTTGTTAATATAAATATTTCCACTATTCGGTTGATATAAACCACTAAGTATCTTAATCAGTGTTGTTTTACCTGCTCCGTTTGCACCCACTAAAGCTATTTTCTCACCTTTTTCTATTGTTAAGTTTAGATTTTCAAGAATAGCTTTATCTGAATCAGGATATTTAAAGCTAACATCCTCAAATCTTAACTCATAGGTCATGTCTTCAGAAAGCTTTTTACCTTCACCACGATTACTAAATTCTTCACATCTTACATAGTCTAAATAATTCTGAACATGAATGTTATTTTTTTGCATATATGAAAACTGCTTAAATGCTGCATTTACAAAACCTCCAATACCTAAAACAAAACCAAGATATAAAGTAAATGATGCTATATCCATATTGTTATTTATTACCTGGTATAGAAGATATCCATATACAACAGTATTCTGTACGAGAGACAAAAACCGTTCTAATAAGTCAATTAAAAAGTATCTTTTAATTTCTTTGTTATTCCATGACATATAAAGGTTTAATAAGCTGTAATATAGGTCAATAAACCAGCTTTGTATTTTATATAGTTTTATATCCTTAGCATTTTTTAAATCAATTGAATTTGTTTTTAAATATTTTATTTTTTTATATATTTCTGCTTTTCTTTCTTCATTCTCGGCTAACCACTTTATGTTTAATGAGTGAGCAATCATGCTTAGCGCAGGAACGACTACTAGCAACAGCATTATCCAAATATTTAGTCGGGCTATGAAAAAAGTATATAATATGAATAGTATTACATTGATGATAAAATCTCTTGGTCCTGTTATTGAAGCTGGAAATCCAATATCATCATTAGCATATGTAGCTTCAATAGCTTTTTCAATTTCTGTTTTCTTTTGCTGGGTGTCAATATTAATAAAATCAGTTGAAAATATCTTATGGCTAAGTATCATTCCTGCTCTTAATCTATATGTAAATATTGAACCTTTCAAATTTAAGCTTAATACCATTATTAAATAATTTAGTATGAGTAGTAGCAAGGCATAAGACATAACAATTAACAAAACATGAAGAAAATATACCTTGTTGATTAGGAGCCATACCACAGTTCCAGGAAGAGTAGTTGTCAAAAACGGAGCTATGACGGATATAATAATCATACAAAAAGTTAATAAATATATTTTTGATTCTCCAAATTCTTTTGCTGTCTTCCAAGTGTAGATTATGTTTTTAAATAAAGAATTTTTACTTTTCATTTTAATTTAATTCCTTTCATAAAAATTGATAAGTTATCTTAACACTATTATACAGATAAAAATCATAAATAAAAAAATCATGCACGAATTGCATTAATTTGTGCATGAAATGTAATTTATACTAATGGCACAGTTACTTCACTGGCAAATATGCCTGGCTCATTCTGTAAATTTAAATAACCGTTATACTTATCAATCAATATTTTTACACGTTTCATCCCAAGACCATGCTCACCACGCTTTGTTGATATATAATTTCTTTCGTTAAAATCTAATTCTTCTTTAGCTGAATTTTGTATTGATATATAAAGTTGATTTTTCATCATTGCTATGTAAATTCTTATAAATCTTTTACCTTCCTCAATTTTCAAGCAGGCTTCAATTGCATTATCTAATAGATTACCTAAAATTACGCACATATCAATATCTGCTATTACAATTTCCTCTGGTAGTTCAGCCTTGCATATAACATTAATATTTCTGCTTTCAGCTATAGAAATCTTGCTGTTTAGAATAGCATCTGCCATAAGATTTCCAGACTTAACATATGAATCTACACGACTTAGGTCTTTTTCTAGGTCGGAAAGATATTGCTGTACTTCATCAAATTGATTTAGTGCTAAATAAGCTTTTATTGTTTGTAAATGGCTATGATAGTCATGTCTCCAGCCTCTCATATTAAGGTAGATATTTTTAATTTCTTCATATTGATTATGAAGAACATTTTGCTGAAAATATTGGGTAGTTTTTTCAAAACTAGATTGATAATTCATAAATATAATCTCGAGTAACCAAAATATGAGTGTTGCTAATACGGTCAATATTTGATAATTTAGTGGAATAAAATATATGTAGCTTGTTCCTTCTGCTGCTTTTGTTATTACATAGTTTAAAGGAATCATAGTAGCAGCTATTATAATTACATAAATAAATGTTACAAGAATACCATTTGTTTTATTTAAATTCTTTCTATGCCTTGATAAAATTATAAAGCAAAATAATAGCATAGTTTCATAAATCATTAGGTATGAGTATCCACTATGCAGCTTAAATATCGTACTAAGAATTATAACAGCTATACCATATGCAATTGTTTTTTTCCATTGTAAAGCAATAGATTCTTCGTTGTAGAATAAAACAAATAAAAGCATTATTATAGATATGAGTATCCATGCAAGAATTTCATATATAAAGGATGGAGACCATATAAATTCAATCAGCATAACAAAAGTGCAAAGAAACATCGTTACAATGTTTTTTAGCTTACCTTTATGTATAGTACCTAAATTATAAACATAATAAAAATACATGAAAATTAAAGCAAATTTTATGATTAATTCATACATATTTCACCTCTATAATAGCTCAAGAAAGCTTTATTTAATTCTTCCCATTTTCCTCTTGCAATAGGGATTGGATTAGTATTAATCATAACATCTGTTTTTGATATAGAGGATATATGCAAAATATTTATTATGTATGAACGATGACACTTGTAGAAAAAGCTTTGATTTAGTTCCTTTTCAACTGTATTAATACCTTTTTTAATTTCAAACTTTTCATTAAGAGTATATACAATGCTCTTATGGCCTATGCTTTCTATATATAATATATCTTTTTCATTTAGTTTAATAAGTTCATTATCAATTTCTAATAAAATGTATGGTTCTGACTTTTGCATATTTTCATAAGCTCTATCAAGAGCGGTTTCAAGATTATTTTGTTCTACTGGTTTTAAGATGTAGTCAATAGCTTGGACATGATATCCTTCAAAAACGAGTTCTTTTACACCAGTTATAAATAATATGGAGAGCTTGTCTCCTAATTCTCTTAATTTTTTTGCTAAAGATATACCATCAAGTTCTTTCATTTGAATATCCAAAAGCAATATATCATAAGATTTATCATCTTCATAAGCAAATAAGAAAGCTTCTGCACTTAAATATGTAGTTATTTCAGCATGAAGCTTTCTTTCGCCTAGCCAAGAGCTGCAATACTTCTTTAATAAATCTATTTGAAGCTTTTCATCATCACAAATTGCTATTTTCATTTTTTCACCAACCTTTAACTATATAATTTTATATTATTTACTTGTCAATTGCAACTAAAATATGGAAAATCAATGTTATAAATACTTTATTCTATTTAGCAAAATTAATTAACAAAAAAATTTATACATTGACATTAGTAAAATTAACCTATATATTAGAGATATGCCATTAAAATGGGAGGATTGTTGTTATGCTTGATATATTAAAATTAATATATAATATAGTTGAATCTAACTTGGCATCTTATTTTCTTAATATTATATTAGTGTTTGTAATTATATTTTTGGAGAGGAAAGACCCTACTGCAACATTAGCTTGGATGTTAGTTTTACTGCTTCTTCCTGGTGTTGGATTCATATTATATTTGTTTTTATCTCAAAATTTTAGTAGAAAAAGATTATTTAAAATGAAGGCTAATGCACAGAGAACCTTTGGTAACTTCTTGCATATTCAGCAAAAGGACTTTAATTCGGGAAAATTAGTCTTTAAGGATGAAAAGATGGAAAGCTATAGAGACATCATTAAAATGAATTTATTTAGATATCAAGCTTTTTTTACTCAGAATAATGATGTTAAAATTTTCACTGATGGAAAAGAAAAGTTCGATGAACTTTTCAAGTGTATTGAAAATGCAAAGGAAAGCATTCATGTTCAGTACTATATAATTAAGTATGACGATTTAGGTAAACAGTTAATTTCATTATTGGAGAAAAAGGCCAAAGAAGGAGTAGAGGTTAGACTTTTATATGATTGTGTTGGTTCAAGACGTTTATCAGATAAACATGTCAAAGCTTTGAATGATGCTGGTGGGAAGACAGGAAGGTTCTTTCGCAGTTGTTTTAGACATATAAATTTAAAGATTAACTATAGAAATCATAGGAAAATTGTTGTTATAGATGGACATATTGGATTTGTTGGTGGCTTTAATGTTGGTAATGAGTATCTTGGATTGAAAAAGAGATTTGGATATTGGAGAGATACACATATTAAAATAGTTGGATCTGCAGTGTCTGATTTGCAAAAGAGGTTTTTTCTTGATTGGAGCAATGCTACTAAGGAAGATATGAGTTATCAACCTAAGTATTTCCCTGAGATGATTGATGATGAAGGTTATGGAGATGTAGCTGTTCAGATTATAACTAGTGGACCTGATAAAACAGACGAGATTATTAAACAGAATTATATAAAGCTCATCAATTCAGCACAGAAAAGCATATTAATACAAACGCCATATTTCATACCTGATTCCAGTGTTATGGAAGCAATTAAAATAGCAGCTCTTTCAGGTATAGATGTTAGAATTATGATACCAAATAAGCCTGATCACTTATTCGTTTATTGGGCTACATATTATTACATAGGAGAACTATTAAAATATGGAGTTAAGGTGTACACCTATGAAAAAGGATTTTTGCATGCAAAGACTTTAGTAATTGATGGCACTGTATCTACTGTTGGAACAGCTAATTTTGACATGAGAAGCTTCAAGTTAAACTTCGAAATCATAGCAATATTATATGATAGTCAAAAATCAATGGAATTAAAAAAGAGCTTTGAGGAAGATATTAACTACTCTCTTCAAGTTACTCCTGAGATATACATGCAAAGAGGTATTATTATAAGAATAAAAGAGTCAATATCAAGATTATTATCTCCATTACTCTAAAAGAGTGAAACAAGTTTCACTCTAGGGAAGAATCTATCGATTCTTCATTTACTATATTGTAATAAAAAACAGACCCATTTTATTATAAACTCAGGGTCTGTTTTTATTATAAGAGAGGTAATTATTTATTAACTATTGCTACTAGAATAAAGTTGATTATAAATAATATTGTTGAAACCCAAAGTATTGGATGAACATTTTTTGCTTCTTTTTTGAATATTTTTACTAAGCAGTAGAAAATAAATCCTGTTCCAATTCCGTAAGAAATGCTATAAGAAAGAGCCATGAATACACCTGCAAAGAATGCTGGTATAGCTTCTTCAAAATCATTCCACTTGATTTCTGAGAATGCAGATAACATCATCATACCTACAACTATTAAAGCTGGAGCTGTAGCAGCAGATGGAACTGCACTAACAAAGCTTGCTAGGAATGCACTAAGAGCGAAACAAATTGAAACAACAACGCTAGTTAAACCAGTACGTCCACCAGCACCAATTCCTGCTGCACTCTCAACATATGTAGTTGTGTTTGATGTTCCAAATACAGCTCCTACTGATGTTGCGATAGCATCAGCGAAAAGAGCCTTGTCCATCTTTGATTTAAATCCAGTAGTTGTTTCCATAGCTTTTTCATCTTCATCACTGAATATTCCAGTTCTTCTACCTGTTCCAATGAAAGTTCCAAGAGTATCAAATGTATCTGATAAACTAAATGAGAATATTGTTATTAAAACTATTGGAAGTTTTGTAACATCTTTAAATAAAGATAAAATACCTAATTCTGGGTCGAAAATTGCTCCGAATGTTGTAGGAAGTACTGACCAAGCTTCAGTAAAGCTTACTGTATTAGCTGTAGTAGTTACTCCCATTGGTATACCAATTAAAGTTGTTACAATAATACTTATTAATATTGCACCTTTTACTTTTAGAATTAATAATATTAATGTAAGGAATAGTCCAATTAAGAATAACCATAGTGCTGGAGTGTTTAGATATGTCATAGCAGGTACTCCACCACCAAAGTTTATGAATCCTACATTTAATAAACCTATGTAAGCTATAAATATTCCTATACCTCCACCTATAGCATTTTGTAAGCTACGTGGTATAGATTTGATAATATGTTTACGAATTTTTGTAACAGTGATTATGATATTTAATATTCCACATATAAATACCATTGATAATGCTTGTTGCCAAGAGAACTTAAGTCCGAAACAAACAGTAAATACAAAGAATGCATTAAGTCCCATTCCAGGAGCTTGAGCATAAGGAACGTTAGCAAAAAGTCCCATAACAAGTGTTCCTATGATTGATGATATGATAGTTGCAAGAAATACTGCACCCCACTCCATACCTGCTTGTGCAAGCATACCTGGATTTACTACGATGATATAAGACATCGCAAAGAATGTTGTAAGACCAGCTATAATTTCTGTTCCTACATTTGTTTTGTTTTCTTTTAATTTAAAAAACTTTTCCATAATAATTCCTTTCTTTTATAAAAATAATAAAGGTATGTAAAAACCTTAATTATATTGTACTAAATTTTTAAAACATTAGCAAGCAAAAATCGAAAATAAATTAAAAAAATTAAAAAAAATCTACTAATAAATGGTAAAAACAGCTTTAAAAACGAACGATAAAGAAATATTATCTAATAATTATTCGAAATGTAATAAATCACATAATTTTTTACATAAAAAAACGCTCTGATTTTTTACAGAGCGTTTATTATGAATTTTTATGTTGTTATTTTATTTGTGTTATTATATTACTAGAGAAGGAGCAGCATATACTCTGGTGCTTAATTCATTATCTAAAAGATATAATCCTTTTGCATCTGAGCCAAATAAATCCATTTTTTTGATTAAATCTTCTGCATTTGTTTCCTCTTCGCCTTGCTCTTTAACAAACCAATCTAAGAATTGCATAGTTCTAAAATCTTTATCTGTGTAAGCTGCATCATATATAGTATGGATTGAATCTGTAACAAATTGCTCATGGTTTAAGCCTAATTCTAAAGGCTCTTTATTATTTGCAAACTTTCTAGTTGGTGAATCAATTGCTTTTAATGTGATAGACAATCCGTTATTTTGCATATATTTTATAAATAATAATGCATGGTCTCTTTCTTCTTGAGCTTGAATTTGATACCAATTTGCAAATCCGTTTAGTCCTTGCTCAACATAATGATTTGCAATTTCCATATATAAGTAAGCTGAAAAAAACTCCTTATTAATTTGATCATTTAATAAATTTGCTACTTTTTCTTTTATCATAGTTTTGTACCCTCCATATAATTCTTTTACAATAATAAATTGTTTATAATTATAATATACCACGAAAAAATAAATTCAAACATTTGTTGATTATTACATAAACTTAATATATAATCTATATAAATAAGATTGGGTATGAGCGTGAAAAAGGACATTCACGTTATATAATTATGATGCCACAATGTGGCATAATGAGAGGTATTATGATTAAATTAAATATTAGTAGTAATGAAAAAGAACAGAGGCTTGATAGATTTTTAAAAAAATATTTAAAAAATGCTTCGCTTGGATATATATATAAGTTAATCCGTAAGGATGTAAAAATCAATGGCAAAAGAGGAAACATTGAAACAATGCTGGTAGAGGGGGACGAGATAAGCTTATATATTAGTGATGAAGAATTAGAAGATTTGACAAAAAGCAAGAAACATGTAATTTCTAAAAAACAATTTAATATTGCTTATGAGGACGAAAATGTTTTGGTTGTTGAAAAACCTTTTGGTCTTTTAACTCATGGAGATTCTACAGAAAAGAAAAACCATCTTGCAAATCAAGTGATTTCATATTTAATCGAAAAGGGTGATTATGTACCTAGAGTAGAACGTACTTTTGTACCATCTCCAGTCAATAGATTAGATAGAAACACTACTGGACTTGTTTTGTTTGGTAAAAACAATAAATCATTACAAACGCTAAATAAAATGATAAGAGAAAAGGGCTTTATCAATAAGTATTATTTGACTATAGTAGCAGGGCACTTGAAAAGTGAATTAGTTCTTAGGGATAAAATGGAAAAAGATGAAAGAAAAAATATGATAAAGGTCTTGCCAGAAGATTATGAAGATGGTAAAATAATGGAAACCATAGCTAGACCTTTAAAACACAAAGCTGGGTTTACATTAGTTGAAGTAGAGCTGGTTACAGGAAGAACTCATCAAATCAGAGCTCATTTGGCAAGAGCTGGCTATCCAATTATTGGTGACTCTAAATATGGTAATTCAGCTGTTAATAGAAAAATTGAGGATAATTTTAATCTTAGCACTCAGTTTCTTCATGCCTATAGGCTATCTTTTATTGCTGCTGAGGAGCCATTAGAATACTTAGTAGGTAATAATATTATAGCTGAGCTTCCAAAAAACTTAGAAATGATTAAAAATTCTATTATAGGGTATTAATAATAGCATAGACAATGCTCTCTACTTTATGGTATAATATTAAACAATAGAACTTATTATAAACATTAAAATAAAGGAAAGGTGAAATTTATGTTAGTTAAAGCAATAATGATTCCATTTAATCAACTTCAATGTCTTTCTGTTGATAATACTATTGAAGAAGCTTTGAACATCACAGAAGAAAATAGACTTTTGTCTTTACCTGTAATTGATAATAAAAAATTTATAGGTGTTTTATCAAGGGAATACATTTATGAAGAATATTTTAAAAACTGTGACTCATTATCAAAGGTTGATTTTCTTAATAAGAAAGTAAAGGAGCTAATAAAAACCAAGATAATGACAATAAGTGAAGACTTAGCAATAGAGGATGCAGCAGCAATTTTTATTACTTCCAAATACCGTTTTATTCCTATTGTAGACGACAAGGAGGATTTGATAGGCATAGTAACACATCAATCTATTTTTAAACAATACCAAAAGATATTTGGAGATAGAGTGAATGTAATTACTGTATATACAAGCAATTTTAAAGGTGTTATGGCTAAAATGACTGACATAATAGCAAAAGCTGGCGGAAATATTAAGAATATAGTTCAAATAGATACAAATGTAATGAATTTACAAGAAATATACCTTAGCTTAGAATGTGAGGATTTTGAGAAGGTAGTTATGGCATTGAAGAAGAATGGCTTCAATATAAGAACAGCAACAAAATTGGATGGAACTGAAGTAAATTATTAAAAAACAGAGGGTTAAAACCCTCTGTTTTTTTAACAAATAAGAAACTTGTTTCTTATTTGTTATATGAAGAATTGTTACAATTCTTCCATAGAGTGAACATAGTTCACTCTTTATATTCCCTGTTTATCTAGTTCGCCTAATCCCCATTTTTGAATTAGGTAAATTAGTTTTCCTGCATATCCGCTATCTGTTGCATATCCACATCTTTTTAGTGCATGTGCAGCAGCTGTTGAGTTATGCATAACTTCCTTGTATGGAATGTATCTTTCCCTTTCAGTTAAAAGAGCAGTATGATCATTAAAGCTATCTTGAACTGATTTATAAGCTCTAAAATAATCATCTATATAATAAAGTGTTCCATAATATTCTTCTCTTGTACCAACTAGCACAGAGCCTGCATTTCCAGTTCCTTTTATTCCAAAGAAATTGTTTGAATATAAACCTGAATATCTGTCAACAGGAATGCTTTTACCCCATCCTGTTTCAAGTATAGCTTGAGCAACCTTTAAAGCTGCTGACATACCATTTTGCTTTTGAATTTGTAAAGCCATTGGTGTAACATATTTTATAAACTCTTCAGGTGTAATCACTTTACCATTTATTCTTATTGGTTGAGCCTTATATAATTCTCCAATGTGGAATTTCACTTCAATAACTTCTGATTTAAGAGTTTTGCCAGAAGCTGTAGTAGCTATAGCTTGTATATTTCTTATTCCTTCATTCACTTTTTGTGGAGTGTAACTGATAAGAGAAGATGTATCAGTAGCTGTACCTAAAACTGCTTGTGTCTTATTATATGGGTTAGATATAATATAAGAAACCTCTTTTATAGGTACATTAGCTGTTGAGCTTATCGAAAACAATCCATTTATAACCTGATCTGGACCAATACCATTAATTATAAGACTTTCCTTATCTGGAACTGTGACTCTTCGAGTATTGCTAGATATTCTATCTCCATTTGTTTTAATGCATGTAACATATAAATCCCATGTGCCTGCCATTTCTGGACCTGGGAACCAATTATAATCTCCCCAGCCAAGCTCATGGAGAAGAACAATTTTTCCTGAGTCAACATTTTTAGCATAATATTGAGTTTTCGAAACATCGAAGTTTCTAGAGATTGACAGTTTAACAGGTATTATTCCTATGTTTTTTGTAGAAATCGCTGCTAGACTCACATATGGGGGTTGTGGCTTTGTTGGTTCTACTGCAATATTAACATTAACATAATTACTACTTATATAAGCATTGTCATTAACATCATATGCAGTAACTCTTATTGAAGCAGCTCCATTTTCAGTAATTTTAGGAGAATAGCTTAAGCTGCCATCAGGGTCAACTTCTGCATTTGAGATAAGCACAGGTGTTTCCTTGTTTGCGTATAGTATTTCATATTTAACATAAGCTGCTATAAAGTTTAGCTCACTACTTAATTTAACGGTTGAGGATAAGCTTTGGTTAGTATTAATCCCTTTAATTGTAATTTTAGGATTTATCTTAATTGTTATAGCTTTCGTAGTAGCTGCAATGAAATTACCATTTTTATCATAGACAACTGCAGCTAAAACACCAGTTCCCTGGTTGTTTATGTCTGGTCTAAAGCTTGTTGGTTCTTTGATTTTTTCAGTTTTAGCAAGTACCTTGCCTTTTCCAGTGGCTGGATCTAAAAATAAATATCTTAGTTGTGCTGCATTAGCAGGTAAGGATTCTGTTCCACTAAGCGTTAAGCTTGTCATATCAGTAATTACTTGACCATCTGTTATATTTGATATATCAATACCAAAATATTTTTCTGCTTTAGCTGTTTCGCTTTGAGTTACTCTTACTTCTCTCTTTATTTCATTCCATGTTGCTTCTAACCCAAGGGCATTACTTAATAATCTTAGAGGTATATATGTATAATTGTCTATTATAATAGGAGCTACATCACTAACATCATATCTAGTTGAGTTGTTCCCTAAGATACTGTCCTCTGAGTAATATACTAACCTATTGTCAATGTATAATCTAACAGTTTTACTTCCTTTATATATATCAACAGTTCTATTATCTTCATTCCATTTCACATCAACTCCGAATTTTTCAGACACTGCCCTTAGGGGTATCATTGTTCGGTTGTTTACTATATATGCTGGATTTTCTGATCCTAAGGATTTTCCATTGATTAGTACCCTAACTTTATTATCGCTTGTTGTAGCATAGGCTAAATTGCTATTCACTTTAGCTGGTGTTAGTGAAAGTAGGCTTATTGCAACTAATCCTATAGCAATTTTTTTCTTATGCTTATTAATAAAATTTTTCATTTTGTCCTCAATCCTTTCTCTTTTTAAATATATTTCGTATATTATGCCATAGTCTTACAAATCTTTTTTCAAAAGACATGTAAGCCATTTGATATAATATACTCCGTATATTATATCATACATTATTACGACATAGGTTACTAAAATGTTACAAAATTAGACAAGCTCATTAAAAGAAAAACTATTAAAAAAACAGCTTGTCTTTTAGCCATTTTTTATGTATAATATAAAAATCTAATGTTAAAATTAGATGAATACTTGATAAATTTTACCAAACGATAATTGTATTCATAAGAAAGGAATAAATATTAAAATAATGAACAATCCAACAAAGAATAATCTAATAAAGAATAATCCAATAAGAAAATTCATTGGAGATAAAGAATTTTATAAAATGCTTTTGGTTTTGTTGATACCAATGATTATTCAACAGGCTGTAACTAGTTTTGTAAACTTACTTGATAATATAATGGTAGGAAGACTTGGAACTGAATCAATGTCCGGTGTTGCGATTATTAATCAGCTTATGTTTGTATTTAACGTTACAATCTTTGGTTGTATTTCTGGAGCTTCCATTTATAGTGCACAATTTTTTGGCAATAAAGATTATGATGGAGTAAGACATGCCTTTAGATTTAAACTATTATTAGGAATAATTATTGCTGCTATTGCAATTGTTGTCTTTTCAATATTTGGTGAAGATCTTATAAAGCTATATTTATCAGAAGGCTCAGAGGGTGGAGGAGATTTATTGTTTACACTTTCTGAAGCAAAGGGCTATCTCAAGGTTATGCTATGGGGATTAGTTCCTTTTATGATTTCTCAATGCTATTTTACAACGCTTAGAGAGTCAGGAGAAACATTTATTCCAATGGTCGCTAGCGTGCTTGCAATACTTGTAAATTTAACATTTAATTACTTTTTGATATTTGGAACATTTGGATTTCCTAAATTTGGAGTTGTTGGAGCTGCAATAGCTACAGTAATGTCAAGATATGTTGAGCTAGGATACACAATTATTATGACACATAAGAACAAGGACAGATTTGTTTTTGTAGAAAATCTATATAAAAGCTTTCATATTCCAGCGGATATAATTAAGAAAATTGCAATTACTGGTGCTCCGCTTTTATTAAACGAGTTATTATGGTCTGTTGGAAATGCTTCAATAACTCAGAACTATTCAATTAGAGGTCTTAATGTTATGGCAGCATTAAATATATCCTCAACAGTATCTCAGCTCTTTATGATTGTATTTTTCTCAATGGGTGGGGCTATATCAGTTCTGATTGGAAGGGAACTTGGTGCAGGCAATATTGAAAAAGCTAAAGATATGGATAGAAAGCTTATATTTTTTAATGTAAGTGTTTACGTTGTAATAGGAGCACTTCTAGCTTCATTAGCTCCAATTATACCTCATATATATAAAACTGAGGAAACAGTAAGGCATTTAGCTACGCAGTTCTTGACAGTTTATGCGATTGCAATGCCAATATTTGCATTTAATCACAGTGCTTATTTTACGATGAGAGCTGGTGGCAAGACTATTGTAACGTTTTTATTTGATAGTGTTTTTGTATGGTTAGTAAGTCTTCCTCTATCTTTTATATTAGCAAGACATACTGCGCTTAACATAGTTGTAGTTTATCTAATAATACAATTTTCAGAAAGCATAAAAGCTGTAATAGGTTCATTCTTGCTTAAATCAGGAATATGGGCAAAAAACATAATTCATAATTGATAAATAATAATTATTAGTATAATGAGGTGGATACTATGAATAACATTATTAATGAAAAGATTGTTATGCAATTCTATTTAAATGAAATTGAAAATGATGAGATTGTATTTTTAGTAGATAGACCTAAATACAAAGAGGAAATAGTTGACTACATTAGCAAGATGATGGATGCCGAAAAAATGAATGAAAAAATCAAAATTGCTTGTTGCCTTTGGAAAGTATTATTTGAGTCTGCAATGTCTTTTATAGATCCTGAAAAACAGGGCTATGATAAACTATTTAGCTTTTTTGATGAGTTTGTTGAGTTTGAGGAGTTAATATTTGCATCTGATTCATTTTATAGAGATCATACCTTGCATTGTCTATGGGTTTATTTTTTAGGAGAATATATTTATAAGAACGAAGAATATAAAGAATTTTTGATTGACTTAAAAACTGAGGATCAATCAGTAAAGATGCTAGTAGAATTAATTACAAAGTTGGAATTGCAGGATTATTTCGATAGCTTATTTAAAATAGCTAAAGCACAAAAGAATATGAAAAAATATAATGATTCTTTACGATGTATTACTTCATTGGCACATGATTTAGGTTATCCTATAAAAAAGATAACAAAAATAAACAAGAGTATGAGAAAAATACTACCGTATTTTTCAATTAATTCATACAATGATTTTTCTTTTGAATTCAACAATCTACAACAGCATTTTATAGAACATTTTATAGATTTTATAAGCTCAAGTTTAAATTTTGTATTAGATTCAAAAAGTGAATTAAGATTTTTAGCAGATGAAGTTTTTGAAATAGATGCAAGTAAAAATCTATTTATAGGCTTAAAAGATAATGCAATTGAAGCTATGACTCCAGAAAGAATTGAAGCTATAAAGGATAATTTAAGGCTTCAATGTAGTTTTATTAAAGTTCCGTCTGTTGCAATGTCTTTTAGTAATGAATTTGAGGAGTATCATCATGGTATTATGAGCTCTTTCTTATTAACTAAAAACCTAAAAGCATTTCAAAATATTATATATGTTTACGGTGATAAATTATTAGACAATCACTCTGATTTTGATCAATTAATGATTAAGCAGATGATATTATCATCAATAGCAAATCATACACGTGATACATTCAGAATAAGCGTAATTAATGATAATACTTTTTTGACACTTATTGACGAGCTAGAAGAGTTTTCGAGAATTTCTAGAGCAAGTCAAAGCCATGAATATGTAGAAGAATTTTGCAGTTCATATATATACATGGAGGGTGATTGGTTGAATATAGATTTTTCATTTGAAAATGATTCACTTGATAATTTAGACCCTGAAATAGCATTTAAGGGAAGATGTAAAAGATTTTTAACACTTTTTGATATACCTAAGTTGTCAGATAGATTAAAAATAAGGCTTCGCTGTATAGGAAAGTTGAAAAACAATAAAAATACATATACATTAGAAATAGCTAAGAAGCACGTTGATATACTAATAAATGGTGAATCTAAGGATATACCAAAATATCTAAAATCAAATCAATTTTATACTAAGGAAGAATATGCTTTATTATAACTGAATGTGTAGAATTACAATTAAATAATTACATATTTATTTTAAAGAATAAAGAAAAACACTTTTTGTTTATCTTTATTCTTTTTTTATATAATAAAAAGTTGATTTATATTGTCGAATAATGTCGGAAAATACTTGAAATTAAGTTAAAAAATTTGTTGATTAATGTAAAAACAGCTGATATAATTTTCTAAAAGGGAAATTTAGATATGCATTGTTAGGGACAATGTATGGTTAAAATGTTTCGATTTAGGGATATATGAATAACTTGGGGGAGTTTCATATGAAAATCAAATTAGCTTTGCTTGATTTTGACAAAAATTTTGTACAAAGATTTTATAATACCATAAACAGAGCTTATAATAAGCTTGAAATACATGCCTTTACAAAAGAAAGTTCATTTATAAATTTTTTAAATGATAATACAGTAGATATTCTATTAATTAATGAAAGTATCAACTTAAATATTCAACAGTATGCTAAGTTGATAGTCATTAAACTTTTAGAAAACAACATATTACAGGATGATTTATCCATTAACAATATTTCACATCATTACATATACAAATACCAAAGAATCAGCCTTATTTATAAAGAAATTTTGCAGGTTTATTCAAATGTGTACAAGTCTTTTGATGAAAATAGTAATTCTTTATCAGACTTATCTACTAGCTCTTTTCAAGAATTTAATAATTTAAATAACACTACAACCATTTCCTTTATGTCTCAGGGTTTAGGCTCTGGTACATCTACAATTGCTTCTTCATTATCACTAAAACTCGCTGAAAGTGGTAAAAAAACCTTATTGTTAGATCTTCAGTCCTTTGCAACTATTAATTCTATTTTTAGTTCGGAGGGCAATTTTGACATGAGTGAAATCATATATGCATTAAAAAGCAACAAGGATAAAGACAACATAGCTGTTAAGTTAGAAGCTGCCTTAAAAATGGATGATACAGGTCTTTATTTTTATGATCCCTGCCATAATCCTTTTGATACAAATGAGCTTAAATCGGAGGAGCTAATTAAACTATTACATTTGCTAAGTAAGTATGGAGAGTATGAATATATTATTATTGACATAAATTATTCATTAAATGAATTATGCTTATCTTTACTAAAAGATTCAGATAAAGTTTTCTTTGTTACAGAAGCAAAAGAAGAGCATCAAATAAGACTAAATAAAATTTTAAAATCAATTTCAATAAAAGAGATGCACGATAATCAAGAATACATGAATAAAGTTGGAATTGTATGTAATAAGTTTATTAATATTCCCGAAAATGATATACATTATGAGGAGTTTGAATTTGCTTGCTATATACCTAAATATAATGATGTAAATATTAAAAGTATAGTTAAAGAAATAGCTAAAACTTCTATACTTGATACTTTAATACCATCTAAGAGAGGTTCATATGAATTATAATGATTTTTATCTGTCACTAAAAGAAAAGGTTGACTCAATACTCTTAGAAAATAAATATTCAGATTCTGAACTTTTAGAGAGTATAGAGAAATTAATGCAAAAGGAAAATGATGAGAATTCCATGTATTTATCAATTGCTGAGCGTATAGGCATAGCTAAAAAGCTTTTTAACTCTATAAGAGGATTTGGAATTTTAAACAATATTATGGAAGATGATGATGTTACAGAAATAATGATAAATGGCTATAATAACATATTTATAGAGAAAAAAGGACAAATACATAGATGTGAAGAGAGCTTTGAAAGTGAAGAAAAGCTTAATGATGTAATTCAAAGAATAGTTGGAAAGGCGGGTAGAGAAGTCAATCAAGCAAATCCTATAGTAGATACGAGACTTCCTAATGGCTCAAGAGTAAACGTAGTTCTGCCACCAATTTCCCTAAAAGGAGCTACTGTAACCATTAGAAAATTCTCCAAAAATCCAATGACTATAGAAAAGCTAATTGAATATAAATCTATAACAGAAGAAGTAGCTAAATTATTGGAAAATCTAGTAAAGGCAAAATATAACATATTCATAAGCGGAGGAACTGGTTCAGGAAAAACAACATTTTTAAATGCATTGTCAAATTTTATCCCAAAGGGTGAGAGGTTGATAACCATAGAGGATTCCGCAGAGCTTCAAATAGTAGGAATAGAAAATCTAGTTAGCTTAGAAACACGTAATGCCAATACTACTGGTGTAGGCGAATTGACAATAAGAGATTTGATAAAATCAGCCTTGCGTATGAGACCCGAAAGAATAGTTGTAGGAGAGGTAAGGGGGAAGGAAGCCTTAGATATGCTTCAAGCCATGAATACAGGGCATGATGGCTCATTGTCAACAGGACATGCTAACTCTAGTGTAGATATGCTTAGTAGACTTGAAACAATGGTTTTAACTGGTTCAGAGGGACTGCCTTTAGATGCAGTAAGAAAGCAAATTGCTTCTGCAATAGATATTATCATTCATTTGTCACGTATGAGAGATAAAACTCGTAGAGTGGTTGAAATAAGTGAAATTTGTGGGTTTGAAAACAATGAAATAAAACTGAATAAGCTATATGAATTTAAAGAAGATGAAAAAAGTAAGCAGGATTGTGTAGAAGGTGAGCTAAAACGTACTGAAAATTTGTTTAGAAACTATGCAAAACTACATTCTGCTGGAATTGATATCATTGTGTAAAGGAATATATATAATGAAAAATATTTTTAAAATAAAAAGAAATGTTGCAGAAAAGAAAAAGAGTATTATCGGAAATGGAATTGACTATTGCGACTATGATATGAAGCTAATAGATTATTTTATTGGCTATACAGCAGGTTTTATTATTTGCTTTGTTTGTATGCAAATATTTTTTGAAAGAATAATTTTTAGTCTTATCTTCGGATTTGGTTTTGGTTTTTTAGCTATAAACATATACAAAAAATATTTGATAATTAACAGGCAGAAAAAACTATTAATGCAATTTAAGGATTTCTTAGAATCCTTATCAGCATCTTATTCAGCTGGGAAAAATACTCAAAATGCTTTTAAGGATGCACATAAGGATATGATAGAGCTCCATGGGGACAAATCTCACATGTCAGCTGAACTGCAAATTATAGAGCTTGGAATTGAAAATGGTTTTAATATAGAAGAGCTTTTAAATAACTTTTCAGATAGGAGTTCTGTAGAGGACATCAAAAGCTTTGCTGATATTTTTGAGGCTGGAAATAGAACTGGCTCTAATATGAAATCGATTATTGCTCAAACAAAAGATATTATAAATGACAAAATAGATATAGAAATGGAAATGGACACTATAATAATTGAAAAGAAAACTGAGTTATATATAATGCTAGCAATGCCATTTTTAATAATCTTAGCTCTCAATTGTCTTGGCGATAGTACATTTTCAGCCTTTGTTGCTATAAATGTCATTATAAGAATATTTGTGTTTATTGTAATTTTATCTGCATTTTTAATAGGAAAGAAGATTACAGATATCAAGATTTAAGAGGAGGTATCATGTTAGAGGGAATAAGCTTATCACAAATAATAATGCTTTTAATAGCAAGTATTTTTACATTAGTATGGTTGTATATTTACATAAAATACAATAAAAAATTTGTGAAGCTAATAGAACCAATTGCTAAAAATGAATTTTTCATGTCTGAAATATTTTTTATAGGCTTTGGGATAATTGAGCTGTTAAATTACAGTCTGAAATCAGCTAAAGCAAAGAAAAGCATACATAAAATAGCAATGCTTAAAGGAGAATTATATGCACAGTATCATTACTATATTATTATCGGAGCTAAATTTACTTACATTGTAACTATATTGCCTATAGCGTTTTTTGTAGGGGCTTTAACAAATGACTTTATAATTTTAATGTTGTTATTAATTACTATAGCTGTTTTAGTTTTTTATTTAGATTTTGAAGTAGAAAATGCTCTTTCAAAAAGAAAAGATAGTATGCTAAATGACTTTCCAAAGGTATTGTCCAAGCTAGCTTTACTTCTAAATACTGGTCAAAGCTTAAGAATAGCATGGAACAATGTAGCAAACAGCAGTACTGGAAAATTATATGAAGAAATGAAGCTTCTTAGTGAAGAAATATCAAATGGTAAGCCTGAGGCCATCGCATATAAGGATTTTGCAGAAAGATGTAATATCAAGGAAATCAGAAAATTTTCATCAAGCTTGATACAAAATATCCAAAAGGGTAATAAAGAAATTACAAATTTAATCATAGAAATGGCAGATGAAAGCTGGAAACAAAAAAAGTACAATGTAAAAATTAAAGCAGAGCTTGCAAGCTCAAAGCTCATGCTTCCTGTAGGCATGATGCTTCTTGCCATAATGATAATGATAATAATACCTATATTTTCAAGTATATAATGTGAAGCTCACTTCACATAGTGAACTTCACTTCACATAGTGAATTTCAATTTACACAATGAGCTGAGCTTCACATAATTATATAAATAAAAAAATTAAAAGGGGACAAGAAATATGTTAAAAAAATTAAGACAAGCTTTAATCAGTGTAGAACTTAAAGTGAGAAATGCGATTTTCAAATTAAAAAATGAAGAAAAAGGAGGAACAGAAATAGTAGCTATATTGCTTATTATAATAGTGTTAATTGGTGTAGTTGTAATTTTTAGAGATCAGTTATCAGCTTTGATTTCCTCATTTTTTACAAGAATTTCAGAAGATGTAAAGACTGATTTATAGCTATATTCAATATTTGAGAATTAGTAATTTCATAAGCTTAAAGATATACATCAATATTAAAATAAGTTTATGGATGAAAGGTTAAGAGAATGACAAATAAGTTTTTTATAAAAAGTAAAGTTTTTAATTCTGAAAAGGGTGCTATTGTTGCAGAAGCTAGCTTTATTATGCCTATAGTGATTGTTGTAATTTTTGTGCTGATTTATTTAGCATTAATACAAATTCAACAGGCAATAATGCAAGTGTATGCTCAAGAAATGGCACATAAAATCTGCAGCATATCAACATTTACAGGATATGAAATATTTTATCAGGAAGCATATAAGGATGAGGTCAAAACCTTAGGTTTGCCAGAAGAATATCATCCTAGCTTCAACACATTAGAAGTGGTTTATAGTAAGCATAATCCATATAGATACTTAGGTGGAATTTATCTAGATAAACATAATAACTACAGGGATGAATTAAAGGAACTTATAGAAAAATCAATGTATTTTAACAATGGAGCAGTAGACTCAGATATAGTTGTTGTTTTTCAGAATCTTTCTACTACTATTAAAGTTAATGTTGCTTATAACTTCAAATTACCAAAATTTATAAGCATAGTAGGTCTTAATCCCAATTATTCAATTAAAAGCGAGGCAATTGTCTATGCAAATGATAATGCTGAGTTTATCAGAAATACTGACTTAGCATTTGATTTATTCAATCATTTTTTAAAAAAGTATCATTTAGATGAAAAAATAAATACATTTTACAAGAAGATAAAGGAGTTTTCAAAATAATGGGGGTATTTTATAAGAATAATGGGGCAATCACTGTTTTTTTATCCTTAATTCTTGTGCCAATTTTAATACTTGCAGGAATTTCGGTTGATGCTATAAGAATTTATGGAGCTAGTGCGATTTTATCTGACTCAGTTAATCTTACAATGAATACTGCACTTGCAAATTATGATCAAGCCTTGAAGGATAGTTATGGTATATTATCAATGTCAGCAGATGAAAATGAACTATCTAACAACTTGATAAGATATTTTGAAAACACAATAAATTCAATGGGCTTAGAATTTGATGAAGAAGACTCATACACAAAATCAATAATTGAAGATATAAAAAACATGATAGGCTCTCCAGAAAAGCTTGATTTTAATAATTTGATAGATATGGAAACTGTAGATTTTTCAGCAAAGGGAATAGAGGGTACTCAGCTTTATTATCCAGAATCACTGAAAAGACAGGTTATAGAATATATGAAGTATAGAGGCTTAATAAGTATCGGAACAAATTTCATGGAAAAGCTCAATATTTTCAAAGAAATACCAAAGCAACAAGAATTCATGGAATCAAAGGTTGAGTATGAAAATTCTCTTAGCGACATAGATTCTAGCTGTAAGGATATATATAAGGCTATTTTGCAATATAACAATCTAAAGCAGGAGCTTAATAACTATACAATTGAGGATTTTTATACGGATTCAGAAAATGGTAGTGAAGAGCATTTTGGTCTAAAGGATATAAATAGACTTATATTTTCTTTGTATGCAAACAAGTCATTAGTTGAAGATGTATTAAAAATTGATGTGAATACAGAAGGTATAGAATATCATGAAATATATTCTTATTTTAGTTCGCAAATTGTTGAAAATATTATAAATATTATAGGTGAACTTACAGATAAAAAGAGCCCAGAAGATATAATTAAATATTTTTTTGATATAAATAATAATTCTAGTGAATTAGCAAAAATCATAAAATATTATAAACTTTTGCCTGAAAAGTTTGACAATTATTGCGCTGAGTTGATAGAAATATTTGAAAAAAAAGAAGCTCAAAGAAAAGCCGAAGCAGAAAAAAATAAAACCCCTTATCATCCAGGAGTAAACACAGAGCTTATAGATGCCGAGAATGAGTATTCTGCTCTTGTTAGTCAATTAGATAGCCATATAGTTATAATTAATTCTTATTGCAGTGATATGAAAAATAGAAAAACCTACGTAGCAGATTTGGTAGAGAGCAACTTTGAAAAATTAAGTATAGATTTACATGAAAATTATTTACTTGTTAAAGAAACTAAGGAGCAAGCTGAGATAGCAAGCAAAAAATTAGAGCTAATGCTTAATGAAATAATCCCTGAAGTAGAGAAAAAAAATAAAGAATTAGAAGAAAAGCTTGAGGGCTTAGCAGAGGGAGATGTTAAAAATTCTTTAAAGCTACAGTGTGAGGACATATCTAAATCCATAAATAAAAATGAAGTAAAAAAGCTTAAGGATATTATGATAAATAATAAAAATTTTTATGAAAAATATCTTGAAGATTTAAATAGCACTAAATATTTTGATAATTTTTTTATAAAGGAAATATTAAATCTAAAAACAAATGAAATATCAAAGATCATATCCTTTGAAAATGGTGATTTTAAATCATCTCTTGAAGAATCAGATAAAGTGCTTGCAACTAATTTTTTTACTGTTAACCCAAGTAATTTAAAGGGCTTAGAAACAAAGGGCTTTGAAAGATCTTCATTTTATAAATATTTACACAAAGTTTATAAAAATATAGACAGCGATAACGGCAACTCAAAAGTTTATAAAGAAGAAGCAAAAGGTAAAAAAGAAAATATGTTTGAGCTAGTAAATACTAGCATTAAATCCTATGAAAATAAGCTTGATGATAAAAAAGATAAAAACCTAATACCAACAGAGGGTGAGGTATATGAGGATTTAGCAACGACGCTGATTGATTTAAGCTCAAACGAAAAAGCTAATGATATAAATAAATTATCTACAAAAGAAGATATAGTAGCAAATAAAAAGCTTGCAAAAAATCAAACAGATACAATGAAAAATGGAGTATCAATAATAGAGGCTTTGGGTAACTTTTCGTTAGAATTAGTTGAGGGTACAAGAGATAAATTGTTCGTTACAGAATACATATCGGAAATGTTTAGCTGTCATACAACAAATGTTGGAGGCACTATAGAAAAAACATTGAACGGAATTGAAATTAACAAGATAAACAACTATCTTTTTGGCTCTGAAATAGAATATATACTGTGGGGACAAAAAGGAGAAAATACCGATAAAAATAATTTTTATACTGCTACAAGCATTTTTGGATTAAGGTTTGCATTAAACACTACTTACGCTTATACAGATGCTGAAATTAAATCATTTACCTTGGTAGTTGCAGTTGCATTAGCTGGATTTACTGGATTTGGTGTTCCAATTGTCCAAAATATACTTATTTTAACTTTAGCAATGGCAGAAACTGCACTAGATTTACAAAAATTATTAGATGGTGAAAGTATTGTTTTATATAAAAGCTATACAACATGGATGCTTAAGCCTTCTAGCATTACAAAAGAAGGGATAAGCTACAGTATGAAAACTGTAACTGAAGCTGCTTTAAACAAGCTATCTGATAATATAATTAATTTTGCTGAAGAAAAAAGTGATGAAGCAGTAAACAATCTAGAAGCATCCTTTGATGAATATGCAGAAAGCTTGTTAAATGACATTTCTGCATCAATTTCAAATTTAATTTTTACACCAATACAGACAGAATTGACCTTATATTTAGAAACTAATGCTTTGACTGATGTACAGCTTAATACAAGGATAGATGAGATGTATACAACACTTAAAAATGAGATATTAAAAGAACCAGATAGCTTTACAAAAAATATTAAGATAGTTGTTTTAGATTTATTTATAGAGAAACAGCTTGAGGATTTGAAAAATAAAATAAATGGTACTTTTTCACAGCTTGGTAATGAAATTGATGCATTAAGAACAAGCATAGATGAATATATAAAAAGCTCTATATCAGAGTTTACAAGTACTGTAAAAACTTTAATAATTGAAAATGGATATGAGGACTTAAAAAAAGAAGTTAAAAAGGGATTTAAAAACATTACAGATGATGTCAAGCAAAGTGCAAGCAACATAATAGATAATTTTGTGAGTAAAATCACAGTAGGACAGGTAACTGCAAGTAAGCCTAATTTCAAAGCAGGTGTAAGAACTAATTTTACTTTAAACTACAAGGAATATATCAAGGTTTTCTTATTTGCAGGAATGATAGCTGGTAAAGAAAATGTATATATGTCAAGAATGTGTGATCTTATAAAGCTTAATTTAACATGCTCAGAAAATGCTCCTATGAAGAATTTTAGTTTAAAAAATTCCTATACAATGATAAAAATAGATTCTAAAGCAAGCGTTAGAACTACATTTATGACAGATAAGTTTTTTAAAAGCCCATGGAATGAAAATAAAATTGACTTAAAATATTCGTTTATTTATGGGTATTAGAAGGGGGATAGCAACATTGCCAAAAGAAAATAAAGGCTCATTGACTGTTGAGGCCTCCATAGCTTTGATAGTGTTTATATTTGCATTCCTATCAATTTTATATCTATGTAAATTTGCAAGAGCTCAGGTAGTGTTACAACACGCTGTTAATCAAATAGCAAAAGAAATATCACAATACAGCTATATAGCAAACAAGCTTGGACTAAAAAATGACAAAACAAAATCTAAAGAGATGATAAATGATACAGATAAAATAATCTCTGAAGCAAGTAATCTGATAAACTTGATTAATTCAGAAAAGGATGAATTAGTAGGTATTAATGTTGAAGATAAGGATTATGAGATCAATGATTATTACGATAATATCAAAATATATAAAAAATATGATGAGGCAGGAAATAAAATAAAAGATTCCTACACCAAAATAGGTGGTGATTTAAATGCTTTTATTGGAGATGCCAAAGAATATTTAAAAGATCCAAAGGTTTTATTGAATGGATTTGTTGCAATAGCAAAGGATGAAATAGCAGATTTTGCTGTATCAAAGTATATTGCTGCTCCATTGAGTAGCTTGCTAATTCAAAAGTACCTTCCAAGTGGACAAGCCTCTGCTGATGAGTATCTGTTAAAGCTTGGCGTTGATAGAGGACTAGATGGTCTTAATTTTGACACATCAACGATATTTAAAAATGAAAGCAATATTGATATAACCTTGATATACAACATGAATTTAAAATTGCCTATTTTCCCGGAAAAAAATCTATGCTTTAGAGTAAATGCTTCAACGGTAGGCTGGCAATCAAAGATATTTAGTATAGATAGTGAGGATAAGGATACTCCTCCAGATAAAATAAATATTTGGGATTATGACTGGAAGCTTCGAACTTATGAGTTTGCAAAGATTTTGATGAAAGAATTTAATTTGTCAGCTGTGAGAACACCTTTATCACTTGATTTTTATAATTATTACTCTAATCTTTATACCTATGTCCACTCAATGAACACTGAGCTAAAATCTTATTCAGGTGAAGGTAATTTGAATTTCCTATCAATAAAAAAACAAATTAAGCTTTATGCTGCTGATGCTATAAAGGATACGAAAAGGGCAGATAAAATAACTATGGAAGATGGAACAATTTATGAAGGTGTTAAGATAAAAAATAAAGAAAATATAAAAATTATAATGGTGCTTAAGGATACAGCTGCAGGTAATACTGAACAACTTAATAAAATTGTTGCAGAGATAAAAAAAGAGTTAAATTGCAATAATTTAAAAATCGAGTTTTATTTTAGTGATGGTATAGTGAATGCAGAAGATTGATTTTGGAGGAAAAGACATGTTACAAATAATGAACTATATAATTTTAATAAGTTCGCTCATTTTATTAGCTTATATTGACTTCAGGAAAAAAATAATACCAAATAAAATTTTACTAGCAATGCTTGTTTTACGTTTAATTTTAATAGGTATAGAAGCATTGTTAAATAATGATATTACTTATTCGATATTAATTTCCTCATTTTTGGGATTAATAGTTGGAGGGGGAGCTTTCCTTTTAGTCGCATTAATCCTTAAAAATTCTATAGGCATGGGTGATATCAAATTAGTTGCAATTATCGGCTTTTATGTCGGAATTGAAAATTTATTTAGCTGTGTATTATGTTCCTTATTAATCTCATTAATATGCGGAGTAGCATTAATATTGGCGAAAAAAATAAACGGTAAGGATATGATTCCATTTGCTCCTTTTTTAATGCTTGGAACTTTTATTACATTGGTATTTAGCTTGTAGAGGAGATTGTTAAATATGAAAAAGATAATATTTTTAGTTATGATTTTCTTATTACTTGGTTCATGGTGTATTGTTATAGCAAACGGGCAAGGAAAGAGCGAGACTTATAACAAATATATAAATAAAGCAGAGCAGTATTTAACAGAAGAAATATACATAGATGCTATAGATTATTATAAAAAGGCTATAGCTATTTATCCAGATAATTTAGAAAACAAGCTTCTTCTTGCAAAAATATATAAACAAGCAAAAATGTATAATTCATTTGAAACATATTGTATAGATTTATCTCGCGAATACAAGAAAAATGAAGAGATAATCTGTCTTTTAGGCGACTATTATATTGAAGCAGGAAAAGATGAAAAGGCTATTGAAATATATAAATTCTATTTACTAGAACATAAGAATAGTAAAATAATTACTAAAAAATTAGAGGAGTTAAAATCATCTTTTAAAATTGAGTACAAGACATATACAGACATTTCATGCTTTCATAATGGATATGCTGTTTTCAAGAAAGCAGATAAATATGGAATTATGGATGATAACGGAAATGAAATAATTAAAGCAATATATGATTACGCCGAGGTTTTTACTAAAGTTGATTCTTTAAAGCTTGCTCTTGTTTCTAAAAATGGTGAGTTTTATTATATAGATACAAATGGAAATAAAAGAAGATCAGCAGATATTAGTGATAAGAATTCTGAAGATGATGAAAACAATTGTAAAGAGGATAAAATCTTATGTGGTTTAGCTCCGGTTCTAGTTGATGGCAAATGGGGATATCAAGATGAAGAAGGAAAACTAGTTATAAGTCCACAATTTAATGGAGCAAAACCATTTAATAGTAAGGGTATAGCACCTGTATTGAAGACGGAATGGCAATTACTAAAATTGAGATTACCATAACTCCATAATGTAAAAAGTAGAAAGGAATGTAGGCTTTAATGAAAGATATAAAATTTAATTATGAAAATAGAAATAATAAAAGCTACTTGATCTATGAGATTGAAAAGCCAGAAGAAGTTGATAGATTTGAGCAAAACATGATGGCAAGCAATAAAATAGATGGCTTATTAGAGTTTATTTACAGTAATATTGATGATAAATATTATTTCAAATACGATATAACTTCAAAAATAAGTTTAAAGATGTACTTAGACAGATGTAATGACGAAGAAAAGCTTATAAAGATTTTTATAAATATATTTAAGTTATTTATAGAAATAGAAGATTTTATGCTATTAAAAGAACACCTTTTTTTACATGACGATTATGTTTTTATTGATGTATCAAGCCTGCAATTGTATTTTATTTGTTTACCAATTGAGAATACATTCTCTGGAAATGAAATAGATTCAGAGAATATAAAATTATTTATAAATAAGTTTTTAAATAAATTGATAATAGAGCGATTTGAAAACAAGCCTTTAGCAAGACTTCTTAAAGAATTTTTAGCTAAAGAAGAATTTTTGAATATTGAAGAAACTATAAAAGTTTTAAAAAATATGCTACAAGATAAAAAGAATAAAGCTGTAGTGTCAGCTTCTAAATCTGAGCATTTAGAAGAAAAAAGTGACTTTAAAAAAATAGAACTAGAAAACGTAGATAGTTTTAAAGAAAGAAAAATTAGAAAAATAAATCAAGATAATTTTGATTTTTTAATCCCAGGACAAGAAAAAAACACAGATAAGGTTAAGATAAAAAAAGAAGCAAAAAAGAAGATAAATATAAAAAAATTTTTTAACTTTTCATATTTTACTGATAAGCAAAAAGAAAACAACAAAAGAGAAAATAAAAAAAATAATAATGAATCAATTATTGAAAGTAAAAACAACAAAACAAGTGACCATGCTGAAGGGATAAGTTATAATAAAACAGTCATTATAAAAAACTCTGCTGATAATGGAAAAACAGTTTTGCTAAATGCTCTAAATAGTGGACTTTATGCAAGTATGCCTTATTTAATTAGAAAGAAAAACAATGACAAAATTAATATTTCAAGCAGCTTATATAGAATTGGCAAGGATATCGATTATGTGGATTATGTAATTCAAGACAATCCAACTATTAGCAGAGCTCACGCGGATATTATTAAGATAAATAATGATTATTATTTACAAGACAACAATTCTAAAAATCACAGTTATATCAATGAAATGATGTTATCAGATGGACAAGCTGTTAAGCTAGAACACAATAGTGAAGTTAGACTATCAGATGAGCTGTTTATTTTCAAGTTGTATTAGAAATAAAAACTTTGTTTTATATATAAATATCAATTATTGGATAGTCTTTTGTTTATCACTTTAAATTGTTATAAAAAAATTAATAAAAGGGATATAATATAATCATGCTAAAAACAGGTGAGATACTGAATAATACGTATTTAATAGAATCGAAAATAGGCTCAGGTGCGGTTGGAACAATATATAAGGCTTATCATCTCAGACTTAAAAAGTATGTAGTTATCAAACAAATAAGGCAGGAGCTTAGAACTGAAATTAATGAACGCATAGAGGTTGATATACTTAAAAATTTAAAGCATAGCTACATTCCACAGGTATATGATTTTATCGAATATAATAATGAAGTATATACAGTCATTGAATATATTGCTGGCTCAAGCCTCGGAGATGAGCTAAAGAAACGAAAGAGATTTCCTCAAAGAAGAGTAATTAAATGGGCAATGCAGTTATGTGAAGCATTGTCTTATTTACATAGTCGTGATATCCCTATAATACATAGTGATATAAAACCAGACAATATAATGTTAAATACGGATGATAGCATATGCTTAATTGATTTTAATATTTCATTACTGTTCTCAGATGATGTAAGTGTATTTGGTTTTACCGAAGGCTATTCTCCACCAGAGCAGGTTTCTATATTTAACATAATAAACAGAATGAGTATGTTCAAAGGCTCAAATTTAAGCGAAAACACTGTATTGCTTGAAAGTGTAAAAGTAACAGAAAGCATTGAAACAGGCTTCGCGGAGCTTAACTGTGGGAAAACTCTAAATAAAATAAGTAACAGCAATAACCTAAAAAAACCTAAACACAAAATAGACGAAAAGTCTGACATATACAGCCTAGGAGCAAGCTTATATCATTTAGTATTTGGAGAAAAACCGGATAGTTTTAATATTGATATGACAAGGCTTAGTAAGAATAACATAAAAATAGGAAAAGATTTATATCAAATAATTAAAAAAGCAACAAACAAAGATCCTGAAAATAGATATAGAAATGCAGATGAAATGCTTAATGACTTAAAAAATATAAAAGTCAATAAAGATTTTTTATTTTTTAATATGGCAAATAAAGTTAAGAAAGCGGATAATTAAAGTATTATATATCAAAAAATAAGCAAAGCACTAATTAAAGTGCTTTATTTATACTTCAAACGAATGTATGTAGACCATAATTAATAATATAGAAATTGTTATTGTAAATAGCATTTAGTCTTATAAAATGATAACTCTCCATTACCGACAAAATCCATGTGCATTGGACACTCGTTTATACCACCAAACAATGTATTCATTCCTATTCCTAGATGGAATGTGCCAGCCATTTTTTCATCTAATACTACATATCCTGTCAATTCCTCAATATTTTTATTCATACCTATGCCTAGTTCACAGATTATATCTCCATTTGGAGGTAGTTCATTTAAAAAATCATTGAATATTGATGAATCTGATTTTATGATTTTACCATTTTCAATTGTTAAAATGATATTTTCTAACTTCGTATCTGAATCTAAAAAAATCTTTTCAAAGTAAACAGTACCATTTGTTTTTTCTTCAATAGGGGCTACGGATATTTCACCACATGGCAAATCACCGTCGCCAGCATCAATATACCAAGTCCTTCCTCCTAAAAAGATTGATAACTCACAATTTATACCTGTTTTTATTATGGCATTATTTTTTCCTTCTAATTGAGAAATTTTTTCTTCACAGCTTTGTTTTAAATCGTCATAATCTATGTCGTATGCTTTATTCATTTTTTCTATAAAAACACTAGGCTCCAAACCTGATTCTATTGCATTTTCTTCGCTTGGAACCCTAATTTGAACAAATTTTTTCTTCTTAGTTAATGTTGAAAATAATGTTGACATGTATTTTCTATATAAATTAATCTTTTCTTTATTTTCAGCAAGCTTTAGTAAAGGAAGTACAGCCTTATACATACATATATCGATTACAATATCAACATTATCAAATAAAGAATAATACTTATCATTGAAACATGTTTCTAAAGCATTTGTAAACATCTCATAATTTACGAGTCGAGATTGTTGGAACTCTAAAGGACTTGCACCTAAAGAAAGAATTTCATAGCTAAAATTATGCAATATATGCCTATGTGAATCTTCCCCCCAAAATTGCAAAAGAACGATTTGCCCTTTATCTATACCAATAGCTTTTAATATTTTATTTATAATTCTTCTATCCATTTTTTCCTCCAATAGTGTGTGGACTTGTTTGCTTGCTATAACTTTATCTTTGTATACATTCCATCATTTCGTATAAACATTTTTTCAGCGATAAACTCTCTTCTAATGGTACAAAAATCATCGTTGAAATCAGCTATAATTATATTTATTTCCCTTTCTGTATATACTCTGTCGTATTCAAAAGCTTTTGCTATTTCTTCAAGTACTATAAGTTTTTTCTTTCTTTGAACTGGAATACTTTTGAGCTTCCCATATTCGAAGAAATTTTCTAAAACTTTTTTTCTATATTGCTCTTCTCTAAGGTTTTGAATATCTTTCTCTGACGATTCTTCTTTAATTAAATCAATTATTGTAGATTTTAAGACCTCATCATTGATTGAATATATTGTATAATACTGCTCTTTTGTAGCCTTTACAATATTGGAATCTTCTAATTTTTTAAGGTGGAAGGATATTGTTGGTGCTGTTAGCTCTAAGCGTTCTGCCAATAGCTCGACATACATTGGCTCTTTTATTAGTGATTTTATAATTAATAATCTTGATTTATCTGATAAGCATTTAAAAAGCTTTATTACTTCTAATTCAGTCATTTTAACTTCCTTTCTTTATTGTGAAAAATTGGTTATTCTATTTAACTTTACATTAAATTTATAAAAGTGTTTTTTAATTCTGATGCTATTGACAATTTTGTTTCTTCAATTACTATATTAATAACATCATTGTTTTCTTTTGCCTTTTCTAATTTAGTTTTCCAGCTCATTGGAATCTTAGCAAAGCTCTTTAGATATTCATTGCAAAATGCTTCGTGTTTTGCATCTTCATCTATATATTCTTTTTTTAATATCGCTTTTTGAGCTGCACTAAGTAAAGTAGTAAATATATCATAAATATTAAGTTTGATTTTTTCTAAATCAGCTTCATCCTTGCGGTTATCCTTTGTAAGTATTCCTGAGTTTTGCTTGCATTTTTCTTTTTTTTCATTTATTGCTTCTAAGTATTGTTTTATTGTTATTTCTATGTTTTTCATTGCTTTATTCTCCTTAAATTAAATCTTTTTCTAGTACAATTATTACATTCTCTATGCTATCATCTCTTTTTAAAGTAACTCTTCTAAGTTCATACATCTTAAATGAATGCCAAAAGCCTAAGCCAACAATATTTGTCTCAAAGCAGCCTAACTGTAGCTTGCTTATATTATTTTTCTTTAATGATTTAATAAACTCAATGATGATTTTAGTCCCTAATTTTTTTCTTTTTACAGAATTATCAATCATAAAGAAACCAATCCACACAATTCCATTGCTAGGATAATGTTCTATATAATCCATTACAGCAATTAGCTTGTCGTTGTCATAAAAACCAATATAATACTTTTGCTCTGCCAAGGTGTTTGGTGGTAATTCTATTGTATCTTGAATAGCTTCTTCATATGTAATAGCATGTCCCTGCGTGCACATGTAAAAGTCTATATTTGACAATTCTAAGTTGTATATATCATTGTAGTCATCTTTAGTAATTTTTTTAATTTTATATTCAGGTAATAACTCAATTAAATCATTTAATATCACTTTTAATTCTCCTTTATTAAATATTCACAATGCGATTATATAAGTAAAAATAATTTTTGTCAATATAATTTTATAAATATCTAATTAAATATTTTTAAATGATATAACAAATGTCTATATAAAATAAAAAGATCTATTGAAAACTTGCTATTAATAGACCTTTCAGCATTTAAAATTGAATAATTATATTGAGTACATTGTCCTTATATGTAGCTCTTATACAGCCACCGTTTAATTCTACTAACTGTTTAGCAATAGATAAACCAACACCCATGGATTTTTTCGCATTTTCTACTGTATAGTAACGATCAAAAATTCTTTCTACTGTTGTTATATCAAGCTTGTCTGCTCTGTTAGAAAAAGAAATTATTCTGCTTTCTTCCATTGATATATTTAAGTTATAATCACTGTACTTAATAGCGTTGAAAATAATATTTTCAAATATACTAGTCAGCATTGCTCTATCTAATGTTTTATTTATTTTTTTATTGCAGATATTTATTTCTGGAATAAGATTTTTTTCTTTTAGTAAAGTATAATAGCAAACGATAGTTTCTTCTAAAACATCATTGATACAGACATTTTCTTTTTTTATCTCTTTATATAAGTCTAATCCTTTTGAATAGTCAACTAACTGCTCTGTTAATTTTACTAAATCCTGTGTTTTACTATCGATTATTCCTAGATATTTTTTACTTTTTTCATTAAGATCATTTTCATCATTCATTAAGTCCACATAACCTCTAATTGCCGTAAGTGGTGTTCTTAAGTCATGTGATATATTAGTAATTGATCGCTTTAATGTATTATTTCCATTTTGATATTCTATTTTTTAATCTCTTAAATTTTTTAAACTCTCGTTTAAGCAAGAAGTAAGTTCTCGTATATCCTTATCACTTGAAGAAATAGTAATTAAATTATTCGTATCTGATTTTAAAATATAATCTACTGATGAAGTTATTTCATTAACTGATTTTTCATCAATGATATTTTTATAACAAGTGAGATTAAAATACCAATTAGTATAATTATTGAGACATAAAACCAGATACTCATAAGATGAATTCCTTTATATATAGATAAAAACTTCTACTTTAAATCCTTTTTATTGAATATAAAATATCCAATACTATTGGTTATTAAAGATATTATAAACGAATAAACTGCTAAAATTTTTATATTTGAAGCAAAAAGTCCAGAGATTTGAAATCCTTGACTTGTAGGATTTAAATCTGCTATAAATTGATATACTTTTTTTGTATTAGCATCAAGATAATGTGGATTTTTTACTAGCATTTCTTTTCCTGTTTCAACAGCAACTCCATTTTCAATTACAATTTGAGGTATATATTCTGGTTCTTGTAATTTATTTAATACAATCATATTTATAATGAAAAGGCCCAGTACAAGCAATATGCTTATAACAACACTTATTGTTTTATTGGAGCAAATTAGTGAAATCATATTAAATATAGAGCAATAAACAATAATTATAAATGTTATATCAAGCATTAACCATAAAAATGTTGATACTTCTAATTCTGAGGGACCAAATAGTGGAATACCAATTGCTGCTACAACAATCATAAATATAGAATTAATTATAATTCCTGCTGCTATACTAATTAAGAGATTAGAAAAGTATATTGATTTTTTAGTATGTCCAGCAATAATTTTATTTCTAATTGTTCCATCAGAGTAATCAGTTCCAACAAACAAACAAATAAATATAGGGATAGCAAAATCAATTATAACTATAGAATTAAAAATTATGTTATCGATTTTCACAATAGCATTATATTTTATTATTTCATTATATTGTGCCCAACATCTAGTAATTCCAAGAGTTATAAATGCAATTATGCAAATCCAAAATACTTTATCCTTAATCAATCTTTTAAATCCAGCATTTAATAATCTACTCATTAGACACACCTCCCAATAAATTAATATAATAATTCTCAAGAGATTCGTCTTTTTCATGACAAAATATATTATTATGAAGAACATAGTACCTTTTCCTCATATTGCAATTATAGCAGTAGTAAGTTAAGAAAACGGTCAAGAAAAGGTAAAGATTTAGTAAAGATTTTTATTCATGCATCTTAAACCCAATACCCCATACAGATTCAATATAATCTACATCTGTAATTTTTCTTATTTTCCTTCGTATATTGCTTATATGTACCTTTAAGGAGTTTTCATCACAATCTTCTGTATCTAGACTTATTAAGTCTAGTAATTTTGATTTTGTAATCACCTGTGTTGGATTTAATAATAACTGTTTTATAATAGCATACTCAGTTTTTGTTAAGTTCACCTTTTCCTTGTCAAATGGTTTTACGATATAATCATTAGCTCCGTTTAGTAAGCAATTTACCTTATCGTCTAACGCAGTTTTGGCACTTATTACAATAATAGGGATATTACTTATTTTTTTTAATACTTCTTCTCCGTTTAAGCCAGGCAACATTAAATCAAGTAAAACAAGGTCAACTTTGTCCTTTTCAAGTAACATTAAAGCCTCTGTCCCAGAATAGGCATTTAACACACTATATTTTTCTTTTTCTAATATTTCACTTATTAACGAATGAATGCTTATATCATCTTCCACAATTAATATTTTAGCCATAAAACAAATCTCCATATCTTTAATTATACTATCATTATACCATAGTCTTATTTTGCTAGCTATTATAAAAAATAAGAATTGTAAATGACTCCAATTTTTACATATTTTAAAAGAGTGGAATTTAAAAATTTATTGACTTTTGCGATAAATTTTAATATTATAAACCAAAAGATATATATAATTTAAGAAGGCAATATTGACTAAATAAATAACATAAGGTGGGATTTTAATGGCTATAAACAAAGTTATGCTTGCTGCATTAAAGCTATTGTCTTATCTAGATGTCGATATAAGAAAAACATATAAATTATATCGAGGGATTAAAAGATCTAATAGTAGAGGCTTAAAGGTATATAAAAATTATAAGATTTGGGATCATGTAGTTTTAAATGATGAATATAAAATTCCTGTTAGAATATTTAGCCCTAAGGACCAGGAAACTGATCATATGCTTTTGTTTTTTCATGGTGGAGGATGGGTTACTGGAGATATAGATTCATATTCAAAGGTATGCGTTAATATGGCGAGATTAACTAGGCACACTGTTGTTTCTGTTGACTATAGATTAGCACCAGAAAACAAGTTTCCAGTTGGATTGGAGGATTGCTATGTAGTTGCAAAAACACTATTTAACAATATATCCTACAAAGGCATAAAACCAGAAAACATAACTATTATAGGAGACAGTGCTGGTGGAAATTTAGCTGCTGCTTTATCACTTATGGCAAGGGATAGAGGAGAGTTCATGCCGCTAAGGCAAATATTGATTTACCCTGCAACTGGAAATGATTATAGTGAAAACTCTCCATTTGCTTCTGTCAAAGATAATGGTAAGGACTATTTATTAACTTCTAATAGGGTTGAAGGATTTATGGAGCTTTATATGTCTTCTGAGAAAGATAAGCAAAATCCTTATTTTGCTCCATTATTTGCAAGTAATTTATCAAACCAGCCAGAAACCTTAATAATTACTGCAGAATATTGTCCATTAAGAGATGAAGGGGAAGCATATGCTCAAAAATTGTTTGAAGCTGGAAACAAGGTCAGCTTATTCCGCTGTCCTGATGCTTTACATGGATATTTTTCTTTACCGCCTAGTTTTGATATAGTAGAAAAAACCTATGAAGTAATAAATGATTTTTTATGGAGGTGAAATTTTGACTAATAAAAAAGGACAAAGGCCATGGAGGAAACTAGATAATGCTGCTAAGATATTTCCTCCTACAGCCAATAATAGAGATACTAAGGTATTCAGATGTAGCTGTGAGCTATATGAGGATATAGATAAAGATATATTAAAAAAAGCTTTAGATTTAAGCTTAGAAAAATTCCCTTTTTACAGATCAATACTTAAAAAAGGAATATTCTGGTACTACTTAGAATATAGCTCAATTGAGCCAGTTATAAGGGAAGAGTACAGGATGCCTTGCGCTCCAATTTATAGTAGTATTCGAAAGAATCTTCTATTTGAAGTAACTTATTTCGGAAAACGAATTAATTTAGAAGTTTATCACGCTTTATCAGATGGGACTGGTGCATTAAATTTTTTAAAAACATTAGTGTATTATTATCTTAAGGAAAAGTATTCTAAAGAATTTGATGGTAAAAGCTTGAACTTTAATTATAATGCTTCTGAGACTGAAAAACTAGATGACAGCTTCTCTAAATACTATTTAAAAAAGAAGCTACCTACGAAAGAAAAATCACCAGTAGCATACAGAATTAATGAGGATACTAATGATATAGGAACTTTACGTGTTATTGAAGGACGAATATCTGTAAAAAAATTATTAGAAAAATCACGTGAATACAACAGCACACTTACAGCCTTTTTAATAGCAATATTATTTAGATCTATTGGAGAATGTATGTCCTTGCGCGAGAAAGAAAAGCCTGTAGTTATTTGCGTGCCAGTAAATTTAAGGAATTTTTTCGAGTCTGAATCAGCTAGGAATTTTTTTGGTGTTGTAAAAATTGAATATAATTTTAAGAAAAATAGCTCTGAATTATCAGACATAATTGAATATGTGGATAAATCTCTAAAAGACCAGGTGACTATAGATAAACTGAGTGAGCGTATGATTAGATTATCAGCACTTGAAAACAAATTTGCTGCAAAAATTGTGCCTGTACTTATAAAAAACCTTATTATGAAAATAGCTGCAATATTGGAAGATAGAAGTATAACAGCTGCGTTTTCAAATGTTGGGAAGGTTGATATGTCAGAAGAATTTAAACCATATATTAATTTATTTGATATATTTGCCTCTACTAAGCGTTTGCAGGTTTGCATGTGCTCATATAATGATAACTGTGTTATTAGCTTTACATCTCAATTTGTAAGTACAGATATACAGCGTAGATTTTTCAAGTCCCTTACTGATTATGGATTAGATGTTGAAATAACAACAAATTTTGATATAAAGGAGAATGAAAATGCTGTATTGTAAAAATTGTAAAGTTAATATAACAGGAAATCATAATAAATGTCCATTATGTCAATCTGATATTATAGGAGAACCAGGCAAAACAAATACTTTTCCAATTATAAGGGAAGAAAAGCACTTAATAAATTTAATTCTGAAAATTACTGCTCTTATAACAATTGCAGTTAGCGCAATATCTGTCTTGATAAACTTAGGCTTTCGCGGAAGTTGGTCGCTTTATGTGATAGCTGGATTTATAACTGGTTGGATAGTTATATGGATAACAGTTAAAATGCATGGAAATATAACAAAAAACTCAATTTGGTTAACTGTAATCATATCAATATTATCTATTATATGGGATATGTCAACGGGATATAGAGGCTGGTCTATCGATTATGTTCTGCCTATAATATGCTGCTTTGCAATGATTGAGATGTTTATCATAGCAAAAATTATGAAACTAAGAATTGAAGATTATATAGTGTATTTAATAATAGATATTTTATTTGGAATAGTCCCTCTGGTATTCCTACTTATGAATATTGTTAAAATTGTTTATCCATCGCTTATATGTGTTGCAGGAAGTATAATATCATTAGCAATATTAATTCTCTTCGAAGGAAAGGCGCTAAAAGCAGAGATTGTAAGAAGGATACATCTATAAAAATTAGAATTAATGTATAACAGGGAGTATTTATATCTTTGGTAATGTTAAGTATTTTTATAACTCCTTTTTTATATGTTTTAAATAGTATTATGAAAACCAACAACATGATTTTACCAATTGGTATTAGAATATCAATCATTGGCATTGTGTTTTTATGGTGTATTTTTTTAATATTTAAAACATTAAAAACTAGAAAATTATTAGCGACAGCTATATCTTTATTAATGGTAATTCCATCACAAATCTTAATAAATTTTACACTATCAAAGATGATTACCGAACCACTTGTTGATATATGGGATATTTTAGTTTTCTCTATTGTAGCTATATTAGTAGTATTGTTACTTGCATGGGATTCTTACAAACTGAAAAACAAAGCTAAACAAGAATAAAGCTACCCTATATATTATATAATAAACACCACTAAAAATATTGATTTATCAACAGATACATTAAAGAGAAAAATATTAAATGAGGTGAATTATGAATATATTAGTAATTAGACATGGAGAGTCAGAGGCTGATATTTTAAATGTAATAGAGGGCAGAGCTGATTTTGAGCTTACAGAGCTTGGAAATAGACAGGCTATGTCAATGGCAAAATGGGTGAAAGACAAATTTAAAATTGATAGAATTGTTGCCAGTCCATTAAAAAGGGCAAAGAAAACAGCAAGTTATTTGTCTGAAGCTACAGGAATATCTGTTGAGTATGATGATAATTTAATGGAATTTCAAAACGGCCTAATTGCTGGATTATCAAGAGAAGAAGCTGATAGAAAATATCCAAAGCCAGATTATAGATATCCTCATACAAAAATACATGAGATGGAGAGCGATTTAGAATTCAGATTTAGAGCTGAAACGATATTATCTAAAATAATTTACGAGAATGATAAGGATAGTACAATTGCTATAGTAACGCATGGCGGAATGATAGACATGCTTTATAGAAGCTTTTTAAATTTACCTAATAATTCAAATGTTTATTTTTCAACTGGCGACACAGGAATACATAGATGGTACATTGACAAAAATAGCTCTTTAGAAAAAAGATTTGTTATATTTTCAAATAGTTTAGAGCATATAAATTTTTAGAATAATTTTGAGGTAGATATAGGTTGTGGAATCTTCCCACATTATTTCCTCGCCAACCAGGTATTTTTTTTATATTGTTACCTCTCTTTGTTTTAGCCATGTTATATATCTCCTATTCTTAATATTATAACAATTGTTTAATTGCTATGTTTTTAGATTTTATACTTAACATGTAGAGTGTAACAAATTTGAAAATATAATAATAAATAGAGTATAATTTTATTGACAAAGTGAAATTGCTATTACTATATGAAAGGGGTGATTTAATGAGTGATTTAAAAATATTTGCAGATTTAGTAGAATCAGAAGCTGTTGAACAGATAAATAATTTAATTAAGCAAGAAGCTTTTAAAGATTGTAAAATAAGAATTATGCCTGATGTACATACTGGCTCAGGCTGTGTTATTGGCTTTACTGCTGATTTAGGCTATAAAGTTATACCAAATATTGTTGGAGTTGATATAGGCTGTGGAATGTTTACTGTAAATTTAGGTAAACAAGATATGGATTTTGATAGACTTGATAATATAATTAAAAAAAATATCCCATATGGTAAAGATATACATGAAGCTAGACAATTTAAGTTTGACAAATTACAGAGCTTACATTGTTATCGTGAGTTGAAGGATACTAAAAGAATTGAAAGAAGCATTGGAACTCTTGGTGGTGGAAATCATTTTATTGAAGTTGATATTGATTATGAAGGAAATAAATATTTAATTATACACAGTGGAAGTAGGAATTTAGGAAAACAGGTAGCTGAGCATTACCAAAAATTAGCTGTTGATTTAATGCGTGGCAAGGATGAGTTGTTTGCAAAGCAAAAGGAATTAATTGAAGAATATAAAGCTTTAGGTAAAAGAAAAGAAATTCAATCAGCTATTAAAAAGATGAATAAAGATTTTGAAGCAAAAGAATTAGATATCCCTAAGGAGCTGTGCTATTTAGAAGGAGAGTATAGAGAAAATTATTTACATGATATGAAAATTTGTCAAGAATATGCTTCATTAAATAGACGTTGTATGGTTAGGTTAATACTAGATAATTATTCGAATTTAAAAGTTAAAGAGAGTTTTCAAACAGTTCATAATTATATAGATCATGAATCAAATATAGTTAGAAAAGGGGCTATATCAGCTAAAAAAGGAGAAAAATTATTAATACCTATCAATATGAAGGATGGTAGCATTTTGGGAGTAGGTAAGGGGAATAAAGATTGGAATTGTTCTGCTCCGCACGGAGCTGGAAGATTAATGAGTAGAACAAAGGCAAAAGAGGTTCTAAATTTAGAAGAGTATCAAGCATCTATGAAGGATATATACAGCTCCTGTGTTAATATATCAACTATTGATGAATCTCCAATGGCTTACAAACCCATAGAGAGCATAGTTGATAATATAAAGGATACAGTTGAAATCTTGGCTATTATAAAACCAATTTATAACTTTAAAGCAAGTAAGTAGTTATAATTGATTATATTGGGCGTCATAAATCAAATATTATTTTTACTATTATAGTATAATCTTATATAAGAGGTGGAGTTTTCTATACCTAATATACTCAGATAAAGATATTCCAAATACAAATGAAAATATTCGTTGAAAAATCAAGGTGATGTTTTAGCACAAGATGGATAAAACATCACCTTTTTATACTTAATTTTTATATACTTGTAATACTAACAATTTTCCTTAGTTCATTAACCATGCTTTCCCATAATGCAAAAGATTGTTTAATTCCTTCTGGATAACTACCTAATCTAATAATCTCTAACAAAATTTCATCACATTGCTCAGGCTTTATTTTAAAATTTTTGATAAAATTAATAGATCGTTTCCTACTTGGAAAATATGTTTTATTTATGGCAAATAGTGCCTGTAGAAAATGATCAATTGAAAGGTCCAATGCAAAATGATAGAACAGCACATCTTTTCTAGTTACAGCGCGTTCTAAATCTTCTGTATCCTCCAAATCATCTAAGTGATATTCTAATAGAATTTTTGCTAATTTGTCAGGATATTCAAATAATTTTTGTTTCAAGGTATGTAAGAAATCACTTTTATCATATAAGACATTGATATTCTGTAACATAGCACAGCGACCTATAGGATAATAATAATTATCTAATTTATCTGGATATTGACCATTTAGTATAGACTCTATATTATTCATAGTTTCGTTTGCGGTAAAGTACATAAACCAAGTTTCAACGTTATTTATTAGTGTAAAATCTCCAGTACCCCAATGCCCTCCTTCAAAAATATTAACTTTACTTTCTTGTATTTTGATTCCTAGCTGAGCAAATATTGCTTGCCTTTTTTCGAGAGTAGGTATCATATCACAATATATAAAAATATCAATATCACTTTCGCCAGCTTTAGGAAGTGGTGTTTTACTACCACTTATACCAATTGATTGGACCTCATTCATTTTTGAAATTTTACTTATCAATTCCTCTAAGATTTCTTCTGTACTGTAAATCATGTTATTTCCTCCTTATTTAAAATATATTAAATTTCATCTTTTATTACCTTGTCTATGCCATATTTTCTTATCTTTTTAAGCATTTTTTTAGAACCTCTTTTTATATCCTTTTCAACCTTTAGTTCTCGGTAGCTAACAAAAAGTGTGTTTAAGTCGTATCCATCAGGATAAAGCTCCTTCGCACTAACTTCAAGCTTTAGCAGTTTTTCATTAAAGGTTTTGAACTCCTTATCATGTAAAACAACAATATTATTGTACTCATCCTTTTCCTTATAGACAATTGCACTGTCTTTTATATCTCTTATATAAACTCTATCTCCAATACAATATTTATATTTAGCTACATCAATCAAAATTTCTTTTTTTGACCTAATTTTAGATTTATCTACTATATTTAAGTTATATGATTTATTTTTCATATATTTTTCAGCTTTTTTTAACACATCTTCATATATACCCATTTTCCTTGAAATCCAAAGAGCATTGCTTTCACCTGATTTTCCAATTACTACTTGGTATAAAGGTTCTAATGTTTCTTTGTTAAATTTCATGGCTGCATTTTCAAAGTCTGGATGAGTAGATGAAAAGTTTTTTATCTCATTATAGTGAGTCGTTGCAATAGTTATTGCTCCTTTGTTGTATACATCCTCAAGTATTGCTATAGCTAGTGCAGCTCCTTCATTTGGCTCAGTACCACTTCCTATTTCATCAAATAATAACAGTGTAGACTTATTTGTCTGTCTAATAACCTGTGATAAATTCTTTACATGAGCTGAAAATGTACTAAGTGAGTTTTCTATACTTTGATCATCTCCAATATCAGCAAATACTCTGTCAAATACAGACATATTGCTGCCTTCAGATACAGGAATATGAAATCCTGATTGCATAGCCAAAGTAAGAATTCCTATAGTTTTTAAAACTATAGTCTTACCTCCGGCATTAGGTCCTGTAATTATCAATGATCTGAAATTATCTCCTATGACTATATTAAGAGGTACGACGGTTCCCTCCAATAAAGGATGCTTTCCATTTATAATTTTTATATAACCATGCTCATTCAAGGTTGGGGATATCCCACCTATAGCTTTACTGTACTTGCCTTTAGCAAAAACCATATCATATTGTGACATAACTTCAATATTTCTTTCAATACTATGCCTGTTATCATATATACATTTAGTTAAATATGAAAGTATTTTATATTCTTCAATTGCTTCTTCTGACTTAAGCTCATTATATTTAGAAGTATACTTGCTAACATTTTCTGGTTCCATAAACGCAGTTTTATCGCTGCTTTCAATGACAATGCCAGATACCATGTTTTTATAAGAAGCTTTTATTGGTATAGTAAGTCTTCCTTGTCTTCTTGTAACAAAGAAATCTTGAATATAGTTTTTATTACTTGGATTTTTTAAGAAGTTATTTAAACCTTCAGATATTTTGCTTTCTACTTGTGTTAATTGTTTTCTTATTTTTTTTAAATCAGTTGTTGCATCATCTTCTATTTTGTTGTTTCGTATTGAAACTTCAATTTCCTCTTCAATGTCCTTAAGTTCAAGGATATTAAAGCTATAGCTATATAAGGTAGGAGCATAAAACTCCTTATCCTTCATATATAGTTTTATCTTAGAGCATCCTCTTAGAAATGACGCTACATTAGTTAGATGCTCAGGATCAAGGATTATGTCCTTTTGTACTTTTTCAATAATTTCCTTTATATTGACAATACCACTAAGCTGTATACTGCCTGAAAAATCTAAAAGCTTTCTAGCTTCTGTTGTTTCATTTAGTCTGTTTTCGACAGCTTTAATGTTTCCAGTAGGAACAAGATTATCTATCAGCGTTTTTCCAAGGCTACTTACACAGTATTCCTTAACTAGTTCCTTTAATCTGTTATACTGTAATTTTTCATATACGTGATCGTTCATTTTTATTCTCCTTATTTTTAAAACAGAATGCTAATCTCGTATAATATTTTGATAAATTCTATAATTAGAATTTTTTGTATGATTTCAAAATTTTATAATTGAGATTAGTTAAAATATAAATATTACTAGTTCTATAAGGAAATATAGTAAGTTATATAGTATATAAAAATATATACAATATAAAATGCATACAGCTTAAAAATGCAAAAATAAAAAGCATGCATACAAATACACGCTTAAATAGCAATATAAATCATTTGCGGTTTGTATCCTTATAGAAAGTCAAACAAGCTATCACAAAAAAAGATAATTAAATCTCTGAAATTTGTAATAATTGTCTGTTAAATTTTTTTCTATTTAGATACTACCCTGCTCATAAAATACCTCTGTTTCTTTGAGATAATATTGTCACAACGCTATAAACATTGTTAAATTAATATTAGCATACCACCTAAATGCTGTCAAGTAATTGTTTATATTTTTACAAAAAATGGTATAATGTTAATGGTAAAGTATAATAGTAAAATAAGAAAAGCTGCTGTAATTATTGATTACAGCAGCTTTTCTAAAATTCTTTGCTTTTATAAATTTTTATAGATAAAAGCATTGATAATATTAATATTGCTATTATTAATAAAGGGAGCCCATACATTGCTTTGTCTAATAAATCTTGATTAAGAGTAAAATTGAAATTATCTTTAAACAGCAATACTATGAATGTTGGTAGCATTAAAACAATAACCATCATCAGCCTTCCTTTTTCAACTCCAAACTTAAACATAATAGGTAGAAGTATTGAAAAAAACAATATTGATGCACAAAACACCATTGAAATCATTAGTATGCTATCTCCGTTTACTTCTGTTCCTAGAAGTAACTGTGCTATATAGTTCAATACAACTGAAATCAATGATGCTATAATACCTAAAATATATTTAGATATAACCATTTCAGCTCTTGAAACAGGCATTGTTAGTGCATACTTATCCCAATTAGCCTTCTCATCAAAGGATATTGCCGTTATTGGTAGCATTGCAAATACCACAGTTACCATAGTTCCAAACATACTACTGTTATTTGTCATCATTGAAAAGATATAATAGAACAATATTATCAATCCAACTATTCTAAACTGCTTTTTTAAGTTTATAAAATCTTTTAAGATTAATCCTTTCATCTCTTATTCTCCTTTATATAGAATAGCATTATATCCTCAATGCTTGCTTTATCTATGATATAGTTTCCTTTAATTTTGCTTTTAATAACTAGAGCTTCTACACCATATGAACTTTTTCTATAGCCTTTAACAATTGATTTGTCAATATTTTCGAAATCATCGTTAGAGCATTTTAATACAGCATAATTTTCCAACAAGTTATCTTTAGCTTCTGTAAAAATTATTTTTCCCTTGTGTATAAAAGTGATGTAGTCACAGATTTTTTCAAGGTCACTTATGATATGTGAAGATACAAATATTGAGTGATCTTCATTCTGTATAAATTCTAGAAAAACATCTAATATTTCATCTCTGATAACAGGATCTAGACCACTTGTAGCTTCATCTAATATCAAAAGCTTTGAATCGTGTGATAAGGCTACAGCTATAGATAGCTTCATTTTCATTCCTCTTGAATAGTCCTTGATTATCTTGCTTTCAGGTAAAGAGAAATTTTTTAAATATTGATTGTATATATTTTCATCCCATGTTTTATAGACATTTTTCATTATAATGTTTATATCTTTAGCAGTTACATTTTCAGGGAAAAAACATTCATCCATTACTACACCAATGTTTTCTTTTACTAATGTCAAATCTTTCTTGTTGTCCTTACCTAAAACAGTAATACTTCCACTATCCCTATGAATTAAGTCAAGTATTAACTTGATTGTAGTGCTTTTGCCCGCACCGTTTTCACCAATAAATCCCATAATACAGCCTTTTGGCAATTCTAAGTTAATGTTATCAATTTTAAAATCCTTATAGTTTTTTGATAAATTTGTTATTTTAATTGCAGCACTCATTTTATTCCCCTTCATAAATTATTTTGAACATTTCAATCAATTCGTCTAATTGCAAACCACTTTGATTGGCTATTTCTACAATTTGAGTCATTCCTATTTCTATTTTCTTCAGGTTTTCTTCCTTTATTAAATTTGTATTTTTCACAGCAACAAAGCTTCCTTTTCCAGTTATTGAAGTAATAAAACCTTCTCTTTCTAACTCCTCATAAGCACGCTTTGTTGTTATAACGCTTATACGAAGTTCTTTTGCCAGGACACGCATAGAAGGTAAGGCATCACCTTCATTTAACTCCCCAGAAATTATAAGACCTTTGATTTGCGTGACTATTTGCTCGTAAATAGGCTGTCCGTTAGAATTACTAATCAATATATTCATATTCACTCCTATGCACCATTGCATTAATAGTTGTAAGAAATTTGTACATAGCTTCAGCACACATCCTTTCGCTATTTTCTTTTGCTTCTTTTTTAATAGAAGCAATTAGTTGTTTTAAATATATAATGTATATATTCATTATACACAATATTTGCGTTGTGTCAATATAAAAATTACAAATTTTTAAAAATGTTCTATAAATTTTTATGATAATATTTATAATAGATTTTGAACTTAATTGTTATGAAAATTCTCTCAATTTAGATATATTGTAATTAAATAAAAATACTTGTAAGACGTTTAAATTAGTGCTATGATATTATACATATAAATTAAATTTAGACGTCATTTTAATGTCTTAGATACATTTATGACGTTATAATGGAGGGTTATTATGGAAAATAATGAGAACAATTATTTTGAGCAAAGAGTAACTTTGGCAACACATACAAGCAAAACATTTGGGTGGATGTTTTTTGGATTGATGGTAACATTTATATTGGCATATACATCTTATTCGACAGGCTTTATTTTAAATATTCTAAGTATACCTGGTATATTTTATATTCTTCCAATAGCTGAAATTCTTTTAGTCATTATATTATCATCTAAGTTATATAAGCTACCTGTTGCTGCTACAAATGCTATGTTTTTTGTCTATGCTATTTTAAACGGTTTAACATTTTCTGTTTTTTTCTTGATATATGATTTAGCATCGATGATTTATATATTTGCTGTAACATCAGGTATGTTTGGAGCTATGGCATTATATGGATTTTTTACTAAAAGTGATTTATCAAAATGGAAAACTGTACTTTTCTTTGGAATGATTGCTTTGTTAGTATTTTGGATAGTTGCAATGTTTATAAATCTTTCTGCATTTGAAACTATAGCTTGTTCTATAGGTGTGTTAATATTTGTAGGATTTACAGCATATGATACTCAAAAAATTAAACTATGCTATGAAACATATTATAATGATCCAGAGATGTTGGAAAAAGTATCTATTTATTCAGCATTACAATTATATCTTGATTTTATAAATATATTTATATATCTTTTAAGACTTTTTGGAAGAAGAAAATAAATGAACAAAATTATTTTAGCATCAGCTTCACCAAGGCGTAAGGAAATACTAGAACAAATTGGACTTGAGTTTAATATAGTTCCTAGTACATGCAGTGAAGTTATTACAAAGGATATACCAAAAGAAATAGTTGAAGAGTTAGCCTATCAAAAGGCACAAGAAGTATTTGAAAAAGTAGGTGAGTCCTCTATAGTGATAGGGGCTGATACCATTGTTGTGTATAACGGCAAAATAATGGGTAAACCAAAAGATGAAGATGATGCTTTTAATATGATAAATGAGCTGCAATCCAATACTCATATTGTATACACTGGAGTTTGTGTTTTTATAAAAGAAAATGATGAAATTAAAAAGATAGTATTTTCAGAAGCAACACAGGTAAGTGTGTATCCTATGAGTAAAGATCAGATACGTGATTATATAGCTACAAAAGAGCCCATGGATAAAGCGGGAGCATATGCAGTGCAAGGAAGGTTTACTATTTATATTAAAAAAATAGATGGAGATTACAACAACGTTGTAGGATTACCTGTTGCTAAACTATATAATGAAATGCTTGACATTGGAATCGATCTATATAATTATAATAATTAAAATTATGACTGCTACAGTGGTATTCATAAAAGCTATTGTAGCAGATTTATATTAAATTGAAAATTTACTTTAGGAAAAGCATAGAAAGGCATGAAATATGAAAACAGGAATTTTTAATTGGTTTGGATATGTACTTCCCATTGTAGAAAGACTTAAATTAATCAAGGAAGCTGGCTTTGATAATGTAATGCTTTGGTGGGAAGATGAAGATTATCCATACTTTAGAGATAAAAAAACTTTTGTTTCACTTGCAAAAGAATTTGGATTAGGAGTAGACAACATACATCTACCATATGAAGATTGTAATTTGCTATGGAGCGATAATACTTCTGATAGAGAAGCTTATGTTAACACAATGATTAAATATTTAGAAGGTTGCAAATCATCTGGTGCTGAAAAAATAGTGATGCACACAAATAGGACAAGTATGAGTGATGTAGCTTTTCAAAATGGTTATAAATCATTTGAAAAAGTAATTGATTTTGCTGAAGATATTAAGATAAAAATTGCAGTAGAAAATACTAAGAAATTCGAATATACAGAATTTGTTCTAAACGAATTCGACTCTAATTACCTTGGATTTTGCTATGATTCTTCTCACGACTTCATAAATGGAGAAAGCAAAGGCGTAATTCTAAATAAATGGAAAGACAGACTGTTTTGCGTTCATTTATCCGACAACGATGGAACAGATGATAAGCATTGGCTACCAAAGAAAGGTATTGCTGATTTTAAATCAATTGTCAACACAATAAAAACAACAACTTGCGATAGCTTATCAATGGAAGTATACCCATCAGAAGAAGAAAAGAATTTATCACCAGCAGAATTTTTAAAGCTGGCTTATGAAGCGAATAGAAGTTTGATGTAAATTTTTAGATAATGTCTGTTCAATGTTTAAATGGATTTATGGAGGTTATGTACTATGCAAGAGCAAATAATGAAAAAATCCTGTTGAGCAAGTGAACAAAACTCTACTAGTGTAGTGGAAAAAAATGATTTATGTCCTGTATGTAACAGTAAAGGAATAAAAGTAAAAAGCATTACAGTAAAACATTTAGTTATTGATGAACTTGCTGACCAAATAAGTGATGATACTTATTTTATATGTATGAATGAAGACTGTGATGTTGTCTATTATAAATTAAATAATGAAAAAATTTTTTATATAAAAGAAGTGAAAGTTCCTGTGTGGTTAAAAAAGGATGCAAGCCCCAAGTTTATATGCTATTGCAACCAAGTTACAGAGCAACAGATTATAAATGCTGTAGCCCTGTTATTCAAGAAACTATTAGTAAAGCTTTGAATATCATAAAATAGTTAGCAAACAGATAACTCAAATTAAACGATCTAATTTAAAAAACACTTAATAGATTTTGTGAATCCTTTAAGTGCTTTTTTATGTGATTTATTATGTGTTTTTAAAACGGAAGCCATTGATAAAATTATTAGTTCTTTTTTTTATTTTTTAAAAAACAATAAAATTCTGAAAATCTAAATATTTTTAGTCCTAAATAACTAAAAAACTTATTTAATAATGCACCAACAATAAAAAAATAAAGAATAATTATTATTATTGTAAATATTTCATTCATCCAATACCCCCAGATGTTTATTTATAAATTTATTCTATTTCTAAATTATGTTAGCAGATAAATCATTATTTATTTAACTTCTAACAATTTTTATTCCAGCATTTTTCATATCATATAGAGCTAAGATGTGCTCTAGCTCTCTATTATGAATGCCGTCTATTTCATAGGTTTCAACTAAATTTTCTATTAAATAAATATTTGCATCTATATTATTTTCATCCAAGTATTTATTCATAGTTTTTGAAAAGTCCCTAACACATATATCAGTTACACAACCAACAACTAATATATTTTTAACATTAGCTTTAACTAATTCAAGAGGATTCTTTGCTAAAAATGAATTAGTTGAATTTTTTTCTACTTTAATGATAGATTTTATCTCTTTAAGCTCATCTATTAATTCTGCTTCATGAGTTCCAGCAAGGCAATGCACAGGGAAATTTTTAAATTCTGTGCTGCTTTCAATATGAGTATCAGCATATGCAATTATAGGTATTTTTAGTTCTTCACATTCTTTTGCTAAGTCAGAAATTCCTGATGCTATTTTATCAACAAAAGGGCTACTTAAAACTCCCTCTCTAACAAAACCATTAACCATATCTATAATTACAAGTATAGTTTCTTTTGCATTGAAATCTTTTATAGATATCTGTTCAATATCACTATTTAGGTAGTCAATGAAATTGCTAAATGTTTTTTCTATTTCATACATCGTTTTAGTTTTATCTACTTTCATTTTAAAATTAAACCTCCATATAGTCTCAGCGATGCCGATAGTCTCGTCAAAGCCGAGCCATTCATAATATTCTTTGAATATTATACCATATTTTTCTTTATATTACATCTTAAAAATTAATAAAAATTTTTATTAAATAATGCTGATTTTGTATTGAAATTTGAACAACTCAATTAACGCTTTAGTTAAAAATATGGTAACTCAACTACCACTTGCTTTAAAATCTAAAAAATAAATGCTATTCTTACACCATAGTTTAAACTACGACGCAATATTTATGAGTGACAAGAATTGTATTTATTAAATACAGAAAGGAAGTGAGAAAGGAAATGATAAATTCAAAGATACCTTTGAAGGAAGTATTAAGTCAAAATTCTATTCAATATTTATCTAAACATGAGATTTCAGATATTATTGGGAATTATAGTAAGGAAGATTTTTGTATTGAAAAGAAAAATTATAGTTATTATAACTTAAATTTTTTTGCTTTATTACAAATAGAAATTTAGATTTAAGTGAAGTCATAATTAATACAGCTTTTAAATTAAAATAAAATGTGATATTCTATATAGTGTTAATATTTACTTTAAAATTTTAAAAATAAACATTGAGATATCACATCATGTATTAACACCAATAGAATGTTAAAAAGATGATATGGAGGATTTAATTATGTTTCAAACAAAAAACACAGGACTTAAAATATCTCAATTGAGAAAAGAGAAAAATATAACACAAATGGAGCTTGCTGATTTGATGGGAGTTAGCTATCAAGCGGTAAGCAACTGGGAGAGAGGCAATTCTATGCCTGATATTTCAAAGCTACCTGAGCTATCAGAAATTTTGGAAGTAAGCATAGATGAGTTGTTGAATGATGGAAAGCCTTTAGAGCTGGTAAAAAATATAATTAAAGGGACAGAAAACGAATATATAGAAGAAGAAAAAATATCTATAGATACTGTTGCAGAGGTTGCTCCAATACTAAAGCCTAGACAAACGGATGTAATTGTAGATAAAGTAATAGAAGTAAATGAAGGAAATAAAGAAGCAATAAACTTTAATGATATATTATCAATTGCTCCATTTTTAAGTAGAGAAAAGCTTGATAAGCTTGCACTAGAATTCTACACAAGCAATGATATACATGAATTGACTTCATTAGCTCCTTTTGTTAGTAGAGATGTGTTAAGTAAATTTGCAGAAAAAGCTTCTTTAGAAGGAAAATTATCTGATCTTATTGGATTAGCACCTTTTTTAGGTAAGGATGTTTTAGATAAATTAGCTCTTAAGTATTATAATAATGAAGGCATAGATAAACTTGTTTCTTTTGCACCATTTTTAAGCAAAGAAACTTTAAATAAATTAGCAGCTTTAGCTTTTAAGAATGGAAGCATAGAGCAACTAGTTCCATTTGCACCGTTTTTAAGCAAGGATGTAATAAGTGATTTAGTTTTAAATTCTTCAGACAAATTGAATAAATCTGCACTTATGGCATTAGCGCCATTTATAAAAAAAGATGTTTTAAATAAAATAGTTGATAAATATGTTTATAATTATGGACTAAAAGATATAAAAGATATTATTTCATTTTTATAAAATTTAATGGATGGTAAATTGAAACTATAGAAATTTAATATAAACCGTTTAATTTAGGAGGGAAAAATGTTTGATATAAAAAATATTGGGAAGAAAATCGCTGATTTTAGAAAAATTAATAATATAACACAGGTGGAGCTTGCTGATTTAATGGGAGTTAGCTATCAAGCAGTAAGTAATTGGGAGAGAGGTAATTCTATGCCTGATATTTCAAAGCTAGCTGATTTAGCGAAAATATTGAATGTTAGTATAGACGAGCTGTTAACAGAGGAAGCACCTAGTAATCTTATAAAAAATGTTATTGATGGTAAGGTTAATGAGTACATAGTAGAGGATAATGTATCAATAAAAGATGTCGTTGATATAACACCAATCTTAAAGCCGTCTCAAGCTGATACTATAATAGATAAGGTTATTGATAAAAACAAGGGAAATGTTACTATTAAAGAAATAATTGAAATAGCAGATTCAATAGATGATAGTTTTTTATATAAGTTATTATGTCAGCTAGATGAAAAATATACAATAAATGAGTTGTGTGAATTAGCGCCATATTTAGATGAGGATGATTTATATAAGTTGGTATTAGAAACTATAGATCATAATGGTCTTGATGGAGTTGAAGAATTAGCCCCACATTTGGATGAAGATGATCTTGCTGAACTAGCGATGAAAGCTGCAAAAACAGATAAGTTGGATTTAGTAACAAAGCTTGCACCTTATTTAGATAGTGATGATTTAGAAGATATAGCAGAGTTGATAGTTGAAAAGCATGGAGTGAATGGTATCAAGGGTATAATCTCATATTTATAGATTTATATATTTATCGGGCGTAGCAAGGCTTCGCTCGATTTTTGTATTTTCTTAAAAAAATCTTAATTATTTATAAAAAATATAATAAATTCTAGAAAAATCACTTGATTTTTTTATTAATGGAGTTATAATTAAATCAAAGGTCAAAGAAAGTCAAAGTCAAAATCTGAATAATAATAGAATATTTTAAAATAATAGTAGAAAGGAATGAAAGATTATGAATACACAGAAATTTACACAAAAATCATTAGAAGCTATACAGTCAGCTCATAATATTGCTGTTCAAAATCATAATGCACAGATAGAGCAGGAGCATTTGTTGTATGCATTATTAACACAGGAAAATGGTCTCGTTTCAGAGCTTATGAAAAAAATGAATATTAATCTTACTTCATTAAGAGAAAGTATAGAAAACATAATAAACAATAAACCAAGAGTTACAGGAACAGCTAGAGAAGCTGGCTCAGTATATGTTTCTCAGGATGTAGATAAGGTTTTATCAGCTGCACAGGATCAGGCTTCAAGAATGAAGGATGATTTTATATCTGTAGAGCATATTATGATATGCTTGATAGAGAACCCTAATTCAAAATTAAAGGAAGTATTTAAGCAATATGGAATTGAAAAAAACAAATTCTTAGATGTTTTAATGTC
>JAEAME010000223.1_pt1 | contig 71070 bp, 39 predicted proteins | sample 8958731 | NCBI WGS metagenome assembly JAEAME01 (sample SAMN16933194, study PRJNA681113) | bioreactor sludge metagenome | isolation source: anerobic bioreactor sludge (Control) | place: India:Bengaluru | collected 2018-10-24
GGTAGGAGATCACCACGACGCCGGTCTGGGCGGGGGTTACACAGGCGGTCATGTCGAGGATGCAACCGCCGGGGGCGAAGGTGAAGGCGCTCTGTCCCGCATAGCCGGAGGGCAGGGGGGCGGTGCAGTTCCAGTTCACCGAGGCGAGGGTTCCGTTGGTTACCGACACGTCGACCGACTTGACTTCGCAGTCGGTGGTCAGGCGTGCGCAGCACTCCTCCGTGCCGTCGGCGCTGACCGCGGGTTCCAGGCGCACGCTGTCGCAGCAGGAGGGTTCGGGTGCCGTGCAGTCCATGACAAACCGTTTGGTGCAGGTTTCCCCGTTTGAAAAGAGCAGCTGAAACTGCAGGACCACGGCGCCGGTCTGTCCCGGATTCACGCAGGTGGTGATGTCGGGAATACAGCCGTTGGTGGCGAACGAAATGGTGGATTGGCCTGCAAATCCGGAAGGCAGGGGCCCGCAGTTGGAGTTTATGGAGACGAGGGTTCCGTTGGTGACGGTAATCCGGATGGAATCCACAGGACAGGTGGCGGTGATGCGGGCGCAACAGCCGATAACCCCGTCACCTCCCGGCGCTCTTTCGACCCTGACACTGTCACAGCAGGCGGCCGAAACGTGGGCCGTATCAACGGTAAGGCAAACGGGAGCGGCGGCTACCGGTGTGAGAACCACGGATTGCGGATTGCCGTTCAGCAGGAAATTGGCGGAGGCCACAGCGGCGAAATCGTTGCAGGCCTTTTCCTGGTCATTGGCGCCGGACGGGATGCCGGCATCGAAATCCTCCCGCAGCACCTGACCCGGAGGTATGATGAAGCTTCCATAATCCATGCGAACATTGGCATCGGGGACAGAGCCCCACGAGGCCGTACCGCAGGAGCTTGCCACATAGGGCGGCAAGCATATGTTTTCGCCCGGTGACCAGGCGAGCAGCGGCGAAGGTGCCGGACCTGCGGGGACCAGCGAGGTTGCGTGGTTTCCCGCATAGGAAAGGTCAAACTGGCTGCCCCGGTTGACACTGCGGTTCAGGATCAGCTTGTCGCCGGGTGAATCGTCGAGCGCCAGCAGATCGACCAGCCGGAGCGATGAGACTCCAACGTTGGAACTGTTCTTGTAATGGAGCCTGAACCGGGCCGTACCGCCGGGGGTGGTAATAGCCGATGAAGCGAAGGTGGCGCCATTGTCGGTGCTGACCAGTTTGTGCACCTCCTGTCCGAAGGAGGCGGCCACCAGGACGGAAACGGTGTTCGAGGTGACCCCGGAGCCCAGGTTGCCGCCGGAAACCATGAAGGAGTTGGGGGTTACGCCCGGCATAGCCAGACTGTCGACCATCGCGTCAAACTCGATGTAGTAGAAAGGCAGCCCCCAGGTGCCGTAATAACCGCACCAGGTGCTGTAAAAAAGCTGGCAGTCGGCGGCAATGTCGGGCAGCGACCAGCTGAGGTTGTTGCCGCTGTGCGAAGCGCTGACCCCGGTCCATGCGGTGGCCCCGGCGGGCGGAGTTCCGCCGGTTGAGCAGGGCGGATTGTAGCTGGACGACTGGTAGAAGGTTTCGTTTCCCACGTAAGTGAGGTTGCTGTGTAAAAGATCCTGAACCGAGGCGCCGCTCAGGGTGGCGCTGCCGATGTTCTGGATCCGGAGTCTGAATCTCACAATGTCGCCGGGATCGTAACTGCTCTGCGGGGAACAGATGTCTTTGAGCAGGCAGGGGGCGGGCGCCCCGGCATCCACGGTAAACGACACACAGGCCTGCGGCAGCGTGAGGCTGTTGGCAAGCGGCGTGAAGGTGGCGCAATTGGTCACCACCGTGCCGGTGGGATTCGGCGCTACCGTGAAATGGACATACATGTACAGACAGCCGCCCACAGGGAGACTTCCCGTCATCTGAAACAAAAGATCCGTGACCGGGGCGGTGATGGTGCCGGAGTCGTAATAGCCGGAAATGCCCGTGGCAAAAGGACTGTTGTTGACCTGGAGATCCATCGTGGTGGTGCTGTTGGTCCCCCAAACCTGCACTTTGTTCACCGTAATGCCCGATGGTATGACATCGTGGATGTCAAAGGGCGACAGCGGCACATTGCCGTTGTTGCACAGGACAATGTAATAGAGGCCGCTGCAACCGGGTACCCTGTTGGCCATGGAGAGGTATTTGGCAAAGGTGGCCTGCGGATTGGGCTGTATGTTGGCCACCGTGATGCAGGTCTGGTTGCTGGTATGGCTGGCCTGCTGGTTACAGGTAATGCCGTTCAGGGTCACCTGGTTCAGCACCTGGCTGCTGACAGGGAAAAAGGAAGCCGGGTACACCACCTTGATATCCACAAAGTAATAGGCCCAGGGAATGGCCGCGTCGAGCAGCTGGGAGGGACAATTCACGTTCCAGGTGATGGTGTTCCCTGAAAACGAAAGACAGGGATTGGAGGGGAGGATCGGATAGGCTCCCGAGGGCAGGACATCGGTTACCACCGCACTGCTCATGTTTTGCTGACCCACGCTGTTGCCGTAATAGCCGTTGGCTTTCATCACAGAAAGCCGGTAGGTGACGGTGTCGCCCGGATTCATGAGATAGCCGCAGGTGCCCCCGTTGGGATTCACCACGGCCCCCGACAGGATGGTCTTGCCGGTCACCCAGGGATTGACGGCCGTCGCCGTGGTGCTCACAAAAGGAGTAGCCTGCCACTTGTCATTGACCAGTATTTCGGCCCTGTTGCGGGCCGTGGTCCCGTTGCAGGTCACCCCCTCCGGGAACTTAACGACGATGGTGAACGATCCCATGGGAGGCCCCATGCTTACAGGCAGGGCCATCAGATCATAGGTGACCAGTCCGGTGACCGGATTGGAGGTGATGACCGGGTTGACCCCCAATACCGGCCCGGCGGCGGTCACACTGACAATCGCAAGCGGAGGGATGGGAACCATGTCGCGGATCGAAACGCTGGTCACGCCCGCAGGCGCGGAAAAAATAATTGTGTAGCTGAAGTTGACCCCGCTGGCAATGGTGGTGTTGCTTACCACCTTTTTGATCGAGTATCCCTCGCCGCTCCACTGTGCTTCGTTGTCCTGTGCCTGGGCAGCGGCCGTCACAGGTAAAAGATAAACAGCCGCAAACAGCAGCAAAGCCAATATTCCGTTAAATCCTGAAATACAACAGGGTTTCTTCTCTTTTTTCCGGCATATCCTTCGAACCAGGCTTCCGGATTCTTTTCCGTTTAACATACTCGTATATTTTAATGTTGATTATAAAAATTCCCTTTAAAAAAGAATTTAAGGCAAATTAATCTTTAATTCAGAAAAAGCCAAGTTTTTCCTGCTGAATTTCGGAAATCCTCTAATCACGGCTGTTTCAGAAGAGGTTTTTCCGGAACATTGGAACAAACGGGTCGAAAAAAGGATAAAAAGACAATAATATCCGGAACGAGGAGAAGGCTTTTCCCTTGAACCGGGTTGAAAAAATGAACTTCGTGCCTTAACCGGGTGGGGCGGCGGAGAGAAAACGAAGGTTTTTCAGGATGCGGGGCAGGCCCGAATGGCCGGGGGGCGTATGACCGAAGAGCCGGCGGAAGGTGGTTTCATCCAGTTCTTTCCAGTCTTGGCATGAGAATCCGAGCATGGCTGCGGAGGGTTGAAGGGAGGATTCGGTATGGGGGATGGCCTTGCTGTTCCAGGGGCAGACCTCCTGGCACCGGTCGCACCCGTACAACCGGTTCCCAAAGCTTTGACGGATCGAGCCATTCAATTCTCCCTTCAGTTCGACGGTCTGGTAGGAGATGCATTTTCGTGCGTCGAGGAGGCGCGGAGCGAGAAGGGCGCCGGTGGGGCAGGCGTCGAGGCAGCGTGTGCAGCTTCCGCAATGATCGGGGATGGCGGGCGGGGTCTCGGTCTGGATCGCCACATCGAGGAGGATCTCTCCCAAAAAAACGAAGCTTCCCACTTCCGGGTGGATGAGGCAGTTGTTTTTTCCTATCCATCCCAGTCCTGCGCGCCGGGCCCAGGCCCTTTCCAGGATTGGCGCCGATCCGGTGAAGACCCTTCCGTTGCTTCCGGGCAGCAGTTCCCTGATAAAGCTGAACAGGCGGTACAGTTTGTCTTTCACTGCCTGATGGTAGTCGGTTCCGAAAGCATAGATAGATATGACGGGAGCGCCGGGGTCGGTTTGTTTTTCACGGGTGAAGTAGTTCTGAAGCACCACGATCACGGTTTTGGCATTTCCGTGCAGGAGCCGGGGATCGAGCCGTTTGTCAACGTTTCGTTCCATATAGGTCATATCTCCGTGGTATCCGGCCCGGAGCCAGTTCAGTAGTCGGGGTTCCTCCTCCTCGAGGGCTTCCGCCGGCAGGATGCCGCATGCGGCGAAGCCCAGGACTGCCGCCTGCTGCCGGATGACATCCGCAACGGATGGCTTTGCGGGCGGATCAGTTTTCTCCGGCTGCATAAAGGGCGATGTAGGTTCCCACAAATCCGCCCGCCGTCGTAGTGCTCAGAAAGGTGGCGGTCAGCTTTTCATCCACCTGAATCCAGTTCTGCCCGTCGGGGGAGCATCGGAAATGATACCAGGGCATCTCCCCTGTGATCTGCAGCAGGATTTCCTTTCCCGGTTTGGCTATGGCGGGGATGCAGGAGAGCCGTTGAATGTTGCCCCGGGGCTCCAGGCCCGGGATCCGGCCGTCCCCGGAGCTGTATTGTTCGAGGAAGACGTCCAGTTTTCCCTCCCGTTCCTCCACTCCCAGGAAGTAATAGTGTCTTTCGTTCTGAAAAAGCATCAGTCCTGCTTTCTGTCCCGGTTGTTCAGGCCGGAAGGCAAGGGATACGGTTGCCGTGAAATTGTTGTGTTGTTGCCTTCGCCCGATCAGGGAGGGGTTTCCCTTTTCCAGCAGGGTTTCCGGGCGGCATGCAATCCGGAGTTCGCCTTTTTCCTGCCAGTACCATTTTTCGCGGGGGGTGCGCAGGAAGTTCCAGCTCATGTCCGGTTCCGCCGTGTCGAATTCGTCGCGGAAGGTGAAATTGCCCGCTTGCATCCGCTCCTGGCCGGCTGTTTCCTTACCGGTTTGATGCGCGGCAACAGGCAGAGGGCAGGCCAACGGTACGGCTTCTCCCCGGGGAAGAATGACCGGCTGCCGGTTTTCCCACCGTACCGGGAGCAGGAAGGTCTCCCTTCCGAGGTTGTAATGGTTCCCCAGGTAAGGCCTGCATCCCAGGAAAACTGCATACCAATCTCCTTCCGGGGTGTCGGTGAGGTCGGCATGGCCTGTGCAGGTGATTCTGGCCCCCCTGTCTTCCGGCAGGTCGCGTTGGGTGAGGATGGGGTTGATGGCTGCGGGGGTATAAGGGCCTCCGATCTCAGGTGCTGTGAAGATGACTTCCGAATGGTTTTCTGCGGTGCCCCCTTCTGCAGCCATCAGGTAATAGGTGCCGTTGACCTTGTAAAGGTGGGGGCCTTCGATCCACACCGGTTTGTTGCGTATATCGGTACCTCCGTCGACCAGGATGCGCCCTTCCCCTTTAAGCCGGTCGGTTGCCAGGTCGTATTCCCGGAGGTGGATGGCCCGGTGGCCGTCGTACTGCGGTTCGCCGGGGGGGATGTCGTTGTGTACCAGCCAGGCCCTGCCGTCATCGTCAAAGAAAAGCGACGGGTCGATGCCGCCGGCTTCCGGGAGCCATACGGGATCGCTCCAGGGCCCTGCCGGATCCCTGGCCTTGACCACGAAGTTGCCTCCTTTGCCCACCAGGGTGTTCACCAGGTAAAAGGTTTCGTTCGCGGGATTGTAGCTGATGGCCGGGGCAAACACCCCCTCGGAGACCCCCAGGCTGTCGAGGTTGAGCTGCCCGGGTCTGTCAAGCACATGGCCGAGCTGGCGCCAGTGCACCAGGTCGGTGCTGTGGAACAGCGGTATGCCGGGATACCAGGCAAAGGTGGAGTTTACCAGGTAGTAATCGCGGCCTTTCCGGCAGATGCTCGGGTCGGGGTAGAACCCCGGAAGAATGGGATTCAGGTAATGGGATTCGCCGGCCGCAATACCGGCACCCGGGGTATCTTTCCCTTCGTATTCAAACCAGTAATAGGTGACGGTTCCCTTTTCCGGGGAGGAATGGCAACCCGGTAGGGCCAGCATAGCCAGCAACATCGAAAGGAGCTGTATCCGGGCCCGGGTGGCAGTTCGTGGGGTGGTCAGACGGTTTGGCTTCATGTGTTTAAATACATTTGCTGTTATGGTTAATTGCGGAAAACACAGGCAATACCCCTGCAGTCATGCATGACGGTTGGTGCCTGTTCAATACACGGATATCTGGTTTATACTCCGGAAAGTATATTGTGCATGCAGGACTGTTCAGGGTCCGGATTCCGGGCGGAGGGAGTGGCGACGCCAATGAAAGGGCGTACTTCCGGTCCTTTCCTGCTTCTTCGGCGGCGGAGTTCCTGGTTTTCAATTGTGGTGCGTCAGGTTGAATTTCTGTTTTTTGAGCTGATCCAGGTTGTGGACGGGTCTTTCCATGCCGGCCGGAAAGGGGAGTCCTGAGAAGGTCTGGAAATAGAGGAGGCAGGCGTCGCGCCACCACATGGCCTCCCGGGTTTGTATCCTTAGTTTGGCCTGTACCTCGGCGAATCGACGGGGGTCGGTGAAGCGGTTCAGGCCGTCCCACGTTTTCTGGAACTGCCGGCAATCTTCCACGCCGGCCTGGTAACGGAGGCACAGCTCATCCCAAAGCCTGTTTCCCGTGGGCAGCGGATAGTCCCAGGGCAGGTGGTGGAACCAGAGCAGCAGGGGCAGGGGGCAGGTGGCGGGGTCGCCATAGATTTCGCGCAGGGGGGGGCAATACTGTTCCACGGCGTTGCTGCCCGAGGGGGAGCGGTTGAAGCCGATGCCCAGGGGGGAGGCGTTGTGGTAATAGCGGGGCAGCCAATCGGGGCGTGCCCCGGGGATGTCGGTCCAGGGTTCCGGTCCGTAATGGTGGCTCCACCCCATGAGGTGGTGGAGTCCCAGGGGGGTCATGTAGTTGACGGCGGCTTCGCGGGAGCGCATCATCAGGGTGAGTGCCGGTTCCAGGAAGGAGGGGTCGCTGCTGAAGGTCATGGCCAGCCATTCGCGGGCGATTTCCCTGGCGCTGAGCCGGTAGTTCCACGCCAGCCTACCGAAGGCATACCAGTTGGCCTGGGCGAAATGATGGCCGCACCAGAGGCTGTCGCGGCCGGTGTTGGCGACGCCTGCGATGGCGGTGATCCTGCCCGGGGAAAAGGCCCCGCCGGTTATCCGCGCCACGGTGGATCCTTTGCCCGGGCACCAGGTGTCGCTGTCGAGGCATTCCTTCTGCAGGGGGGCCAGATAGACCAGGTGGTCGCTGAAGCCCAGATACTCCTGGGTTATCTGGAATTCCACCATCAGGGAGGTGTTTTGCATGGCCCCGAAGAGGGGGCTGAAGGGTTCCCGCGGCTGGAAATCAACGGGTCCGTTCTTGACCTGGACAATGACATTGTCTTCAAACTGCCCGTCGAGGGGTACAAATTCGGTGTAAGCCTGTCTGGCACGGTCTTCGGAGCCGGGTTCGTAAACAAAGGCGCGCCACATGACGATTCCGTTACGGGGTTTCAGAGCCCGGGCCAGCATGTTGGCGCCGTCGGCATGGGTGCGTCCGTAGTTCTGGGGTCCCGGCTGTCCCTCCGAATTGGCCTTGACCAAAAATCCCCCGAAATCGGGAATGGCGGCGTAGATCTCCTCCACCTTTTCTTTCCACCAGCGCTCCACCGCAGGATCCAGGGGATCGGAACCGGGAAGCCCCCCCAGGATGGCCGGGGAGGAAAAATTCACCGCCATGTATACCCGGATGTTGTAAGGCCTCAGCACATCGGCGATGGTGGCATATTGCCGGATGGCCTCCGGGCGCAGCATTCCGGGGGAAGCGTTGACGTTGTTCAGAACAGCCCCGTTGATGCCGGCCGAAGCGTTGGCGCGGGCGTAATCCCTGTATTGTTTCCGCAGCTGCTCCGGTGCCTCCTCCCGGTTCCACCAGAGCGAACGGCCCGCATATCCGCGCTCCACCGTACCATCGGGGTTGTCCCAGTGATTCAGCAGGCGGAGGTCCCAGTCCGGGGTTTCGGAAAGGTCAAGTCCTGTTATTTCTTTGCCGGTCTGCATCATACGGATCAGCGCGAACACCCCGTACAGCACGCCGGCATCGGTATGGCCTGTCACCAGGAGGACCATTCCCTTTCCAAAGGGTGCGGTACGCAGGATAAACCCTTCGTTGCCGCAGGCTTCCACTTCGGCGGCGGCAAAAGCACCGCCGAATCTTTCTTCCAGGTGGGCTCCCATCACCAGACAGCATGCCCGGGGGTCACGGCACACGGCAGGCCGGCGGCCGGTCAGCCCCTCCAGCGCGGAGGACAATTCATCGGCGGCCGCCTTCAGAACAGGCGATTCACCGGCGACATGCACCGCAGCAATACATTCTGCGTAGCCATCGGCAATCGCTGCGGGCAACGGCCGGTACCGAAGCCAGAGGTCGTATCCGTTTTCCGCCGCCGCCAGAATGGCCCACAGCAGGATGACGGCGGTTACCACAGTTTTTCTCATGCTTCTCTCCCTTTTACTGGTTGAATTCCGGTGTCCGCACTGTCTCAACCCGTTATGCTGCGTTGCCGGTATCTAAGGCCACCCCTGACCATTCTCCGTTCTGGTGCAGAGCCCTTTTAACCAATCCCGATGGATCGGCTTCCGTCGCATCGCAGGCTTTCCGGCAGGGTGTTTCATGGAAGCGAATCCTTATTTTACCGCAACTTATTACCTGATCGGGAAACCCCGGAAACCCGGCACGCCGGTTGGTAGAGGCCTGCCAAGGGGCTTCCGGCATACTGCCATCCAACCTTTCCGTAAAAGTAGAAAAAAAACCGGCAGGAAAATCAGTGCAGGAGGCGTTGCAAAGACCTTGGCGCCTGCAGGGGGCTTAAGGGTCGTACCGGGAGTGAATACAAACTTCCGGCAGGAGAAGCGGCCCGTAAAGTCGGCATTTTTTTTGCGCCGGCTTTCCGGAAAACCGGTTTCAGGTCAATATTTGTTATTTTTATTGCCCTGGACGGGTCCGGCCGACCATTTGCCGGCGATAGGCTGATAGGGCCATGCAAAGGGGGTTGCCGCGGCTTCCCGCCGCCTCCTCAATGCCGGAAGGGAAAAGCCGGTCCGTTTTGCTATGGCCGCCCGGTTGCGGACTGAACCCGAATGGGTTGGCCCCGCATTCATGGTGCGCACTCCATGGCGAAAGCCGGTATGTTTTTCATAAATAAATGACGATGAGCCTGTTACAAAAAAATATCAGGATGAGACCGCTCTTTTTACTGGCAACCCTGGTTTTGCCGCTTCTGTCGGCCGGGGAGGGGAATCGTCCGCTTCCCTGGGGTGACCAGGGGAACGGCACCTACATCAACCCGGTGCTGAATGCCGACTATTCCGATCCGGATGTGATCCGGGTGGGGGAGAAGTATTACATGGTCTGTTCGGAATTTCATTTCATGGGGATGACCATTCAGGAGTCGGACGACATGGTGAACTGGAGGATTGCCGGCAGGGTTTACGACCGGCTTGATTTTCCGGCCTATGATGCAAACGGGCGTTATGCGGGGGGTTCCTGGGCGCCGTCGCTGCGTTATCACGACGGGCGGTTCAGGATATATTTCTGCACGCCGCATGAGGGGTTGTTCATGACCAGTGCCTCTGCTCCCGGGGGGCCCTGGGATCCTTTGCTGCTGGTGAAAGCGGTGGAGAAATGGGAAGATCCCTGTCCCTTCTGGGATGAGGACGGGCAGGCCTACCTGGGGCACAGCCTCTATGGAGCCGGTCCCATTATCGTTCACCGGATGAGCCCCGATGGCACCCGGCTTCTGGATGAGGGGGTGACGGTCTATACGGGGCCGGTGGCCGAGGGTACGAAAATACACAAGTGGGACGGCTGGTACTACATGAGCATCCCGGAGGGCGGGGTGGAGAGGGGCTGGCAGACGGTGCTGCGGTCGCGGAGCCTCTACGGGCCTTATGAGAAGAAGGTGGTGCTGGAGCGGGGGAGCACGCCGGTCAACGGTCCTCATCAGGGAGCGCTGGTCGACACGCCCTCGGGGGAGTGGTGGTTTTACCATTTTCAGGCGGCGGGCGCCATCGGAAGGGTTATGCATCTGCAGCCGGTGCGCTGGCAGGAGGGATGGCCCCTTATCGGGGTCGACATCGACCGCAACGGCATCGGTGAACCGGTGTATGTGTGGTCCAAACCGCTGACCGGCGGTTCTTTTCCCGTTACCTTGCCTGCGACCTCCGATGAGTTCTCAGAAGTCAGCCCCGGGCTGCAGTGGCAATGGAACCACAATCCCGACGATGCTCATTGGTCGATGACCGAAAAAAAGGGCTGGTTGCTCCTGCATGCCCTGATGTCGGACAACCTGAAAAACGCCCGTAATACGCTTACCCAGAAGGTTATGGGATATACCGGCGAAGCCGTGGCATTGCTCGATGGTTCCGGCATGGCCGAAGGCCAGAAAGCGGGACTCTGCAATTTTTCCTCCCTTTTTCATTCGGCGGGAATGCAGTGCAGGGGTGGCGCCTATTATCTTTTTTTTGAGGGAGACGGCGAACCCCGGGTGGAAATAACGGTGAAAAAGCCCCTGGTATACTTAAAACTGGAGCTGAACCTATTGACCCTGCAAAACCGTTTTTATTACAGCACCGACAACAGGAACTTTCTGCCCCTGGGCAGCCCGTTCCGGCCCCTGTGGGGCCACTGGAAGGGCACCCGGATCGGGTTGTTCAGCTACAATCCCGGGGGTGCGGGCGGCACGGCTGCTTTCGATTTTTTCCGTTATACGCACGACGGTCCGGCGACGCAATGACAGGGGCCGCCGGGTGTCGGGAATGGCGCAAACCAATTAAAAGGATACCATCATGTCAGTAAAAGTGAAATTATTCTGTGCATTGTTGCTGGCGGCGGCCCTGGGCGGCCCTGCCTCCGGGGGGAGCGGGAAACTGCGGGTGCTGGTGCTTACCGACATCGAAAACGAACCCGACGATGCCATGTCGATGGTCCGTTTTCTGACCTATGCCAACCATTGGGATGTGGAGGGGCTGATTGCCACCACTTCCACGCATCAGCGTGACAAGATTGCCGACTGGAGGATCCGGGAGATTGTGGCCGCCTACGGGAAGGTGAGGGACAACCTGCTGCTGCATGAACCGGGCTATCCGGAGGAATCCTACCTGCAGGGCATCATCAAGCGCGGCTACCCCGGTTACGGAATGACGGCGGTAGGTCCCGGCAAGGACTCGGAAGGATCGGAATGGATCGTCAGCATGGCCGGCAGGGAAGACGAGCGGCCGTTGTGGATTTTGGTCTGGGGGGGCAGCAACTGTCTCGCCCAGGCCCTGTGGAAAGTGAGGATGACCCGTCCTCCGGAGGAGCTGGAGCGGCTGGTGGCAAAACTAAGGGTTTACACCATCTCCGATCAGGATGATTCGGGGCCGTGGCTGCGGGCTACCTTTCCGGGGTTGTTTTACATTGTCAGCCCCGGGCCCCACGGACGGGGCGCTTATCACTACGCCACCTGGAGCGGCATCAGCGGCGACCGGATGCACGGTTTCGGAGGAGCCGACTTTTCACTGGTCGACAATCCATGGCTGGATAAGCATATCCGTCAGAACCATGGTCCGCTGGGGGCGGAGCACCCCCACACGGAGTTTCTGATGGAAGGCGACAGCCCCAGCTTTCTCTTTCTCGTCGACAACGGCCTCGGTGATCCTGAACGTCCTGACTTTGGCAGCTGGGGGGGGCGCTACGAATACTACACGCCCCGCACCCGCAAGTGGTTTTACGGCCCGGAGACGAGGCCCATCTGGACCGATACCGAGGACGAGGTGACCGGTGACGACGGCAAGCTCCACAACACCAACAAGGCAACCATCTGGCGCTGGCGGGAGGCATACCAGAACGACTTTGCCGCCCGCATCGACTGGACGGTACAACCCTTTGACGGAGCCAACCATCCGCCGGTGGCAGCCCTCGACCACCCGGCCGGTCTGACCGTCCGCAGCGGCGAAAAGGTCGCTCTGGGGGCGGCGGCCTCCTCCGATCCCGACGGGGACGGTTTGCTCTTCAACTGGTTCGTTTACCGCGAAGCGGGGAGTTATGAGAGCAACAGACCGTTGCAAATCAACAACAAACAGGAGAAGGAGGCCTGGTTTACCGCTCCGGCGGTCGGACAGCCGGAAACCCTCCATATCATCCTGGCGGTCACCGACCAGGGGATCCCCGCACTTACCCGTTACCGGCGCGTTATCGTGTCGGTGCTGCCAAAACAGGAATGACAGGGATCTGAATTGAAAGGGGATGGGTAAAGGTCATGAGATACCCCCTTTGAGCGAGGCGGATATTGCGGGGGGAATCTGCTGTACGCCAGGATGGGGCAGCCCCGCACTGCCGGGCAAGGTGGGATGAAAAAACGAATGAACGATGATATGAGAAAAAGGTTGATTACCCTGCTGCTGATGGCGGCATGGGGAGGGGGGGCGCTGGCGCAGAGCCCCGCTGAAATGTACCGGAAGCCGTTGGGGGAGGTGCTTGACAACATCAGTGAACGGTACGGGGTGAAGGTGGTGGCTGCCGGTCAGCTGTCAGAAGGCAGGATGGTTTCCTATGCCCAGTGGCGGATGAAAGGGGATGCAGAAGCGTCGCTCCGTTCGGTGTTGGGTCCCTTCGACCTGGAGTTTCACCGGAATGACCGGGGGGAGTATGTGGTAACCCCCTTTCAGTACCACCGGCGTACACCGGAAGAAGGGCAACTTCATCTGGAAGAGCTGAAAGCTTTTTCTCCCGATCTGAACGGCTGGGAAATGCGACGGCGGGAATTGCGCGAGTGCATCGACACCCGTCTTCATCTTGAGCTTTTCCGCCCCGCCACTCCGCTCAGCCCGGTTTTCACTCCCCGTCGCAAATACGAAGGCTATACGGTGGAAAACGTAGCCCTGGAGACCTGGCCGGGGCTTTACCTTTGCGGCTCCCTTTACCGCCCTCTGCGGAAGAAGCCTCCCTTTCCGGCGGTGCTCCTGGCCCAGGGTCACGGCGAGGTGCAGCATTACGGGGAGACCTCGCAGATTCTGGCGGCAACCCTTGCCCGGATGGGGGCCGTTGTTTTCAGCTATGACATGTTTGCCAAGGGGGAATCGGCATGGCAGTTTGCTTTCGACGACCACCGCACAGGCATCGCCCAGTCGGTGCAGACCTGGAACAGCCTCCGGGTGGTTGATTTCCTGGCTAGCCTGCCCGATGTTGATTCCCGCCGGATTGCCATGACCGGTGCTTCGGGCGGGGGTACCCAGACCCTGCTGGCTGTAGCCCTCGACGACCGCATCGGAGTGAGCGTTCCGGTGGTGATGGTCTCCTCCTGGTTTTTCGGGGGCTGTCCCTGTGAAAGCGGCATGCCCGTCCACGGATGCGGAAAACTGGGTACCAACAATGCCGAAATCGCAGCCATGGCGGCACCCCGCCCCCTGTTGCTGGTCTCCGACGGCGGTGACTGGACCTCCACCACTCCCGGAATAGAGTTTCCCGCCATCGGCCGGATCTATGACCTTTATGGACGGCAGGGGCTTCACAAGGCCAATGTGCACCTTCCCGGCGAAGGCCACGATTACGGTCCTTCCAAGCGGGAGGCCGCCGTCCGCTTCCTGTCGCTTCATCTGGGGCTCTCCCTGGATCCGGTGCTCGACCGGTCGGGAAGCATCGACGAATCGAAATGCAGGGTGGAACCCAAAAGCGCCCTGCTGGTCTTCGGAGAGTCGGGAGAAAAGCTGCCTCCGCATGCCATCAGGGGGCTGGATGAGTTGAAAACCAGGCTGCACTGGCCTTATTGACAGCGGCCGGCCCACACCGGGAGGCGGCGCCCGGTTAACCGCCCGGGAAGGAGACCGGCTTTTCCTCCCCGCGGGTAAAGCTTCCGCTTTCCGGATTGCAGGAATCCATAAAAACGTATCTTTGGAGTCCGTGAACCTGAGGATCGGCGGTCTCAAACGGATAAAAAAAGGGTCTACAGACCGTCCGCTGGGCTTGGCAGCATCCCGCAAACCCGGAGAATAGCTGATCTGTAATTCGCATATTTAGTGTGAATTGCTAAATTGAACTCTATGAAAACCACCTTGGACCTGAACAATGAGTGGAGGATGGTAGCATCCGCCATATACAAGAAGCCGGTCGATTCGAAGATTCTGGGCCAGGCGGAAATCGACGTCACCGACGTGGAAGATTTCATCGCCGAAAAGAGGAAACAGGGGATCAAGATCACGCTGACCCATTTTTTTACCCTGGCGGCAGCCCGGGCTTTGCGTTTTGAAGTCCCGGAGCTGAACACGTACATCCGCAGGGGGAGGGTGATTCCACGCCCGCAGATTGATGCGATGGTGAGCCTGCTGCTGGAGGGATCGGAAATGGGCTCCATCAAGATCCAGGAGGCCGACCGGGTCACCTTGCGGGAGATGTCGGTGATCATGGCGGATGAAATTAAGAAAGCCAGAAACGGAAATGAGAACAAGACCATGGACATGAAGGGCAAACTGGCGGCGATTCCCTGGCCTGTCCGGAACTGGATTTTCAAACTGCTCAGGCTCTATACCATCAGCTGGGGGTTTTCGTTGCGGCGGTGGGGGCTGACCCCGGACAGTTTCGGGTCGTTCATCGTGTCGAATATCGGGACCCTCGGCCTTGACCTGGGCTTTCCGGCGCTGATGCCTACCTCGAACGTCTCCTTTGTGCTGATCCTGGGGGCTGTGCGAAAAAAAGCCTGGGTGGTGAACGACGAACTCCAGATCCGGAAGGTGATCACCCTGGGCGCCGCCCTCGACCACCGTCTCTGCGACGGCTCCCATGGCGGAAGGTTGTTCCGCTACCTTAAATACGCTGTAAAAAATCCGGCCCTTCTGGAATCGCCTCCTTCTGAACCCCCAGCAGGACTGTCCTCCTGAGAGGGATTACCCTTTTGTTAATTTTATTCTTTTGTATCTGAATTTCTGACCTTTTCGTTCAGGAATTGTTACCTTTATTGGTTCCCTGCGACAGCTGTTTATGAATGACATAACCATATTATCCAACCTGGTCCTCGCGCCCTACATCATCAAAGCGACAGCACTGATAAGCAATGAAAGGAAAGTGGGAGGCAACCAGTTTCGCCACGCCTTTGCCACCCTTGGCATTCTTTTGGATTACAAGTATTTCGACAATGCAGTCCTGCTGAAAGCCTCGCTCATTCATGATCTGATCGAGGAGGTACCCTCCACCAACATCTGGGAATTGCAAACCATAGACGCCGATGCCGGGCGGGTGGTAGACCTGGTGCTGGAGGTAACCCGGAAAAAAACGGAATCAAAGGCAGCTTATCTGGGGAGGATTCTTGAAAACGGATCACGCGATGCCAGGATTTTGAAAGTAGCCGACAGGATAAGCAACCTGACCGACCTTCACAGGGATGTTTATTCGTATGAAAAGATGGCGCGGTATCTGGATCAGACCGAGACGTATGTGGTTCCGATGGCCAGGGAGGTAAACCACAACATGGTGAGGGAGCTTTCCGACCTGATCCAAAAAAGAAGGGAGATGCTTCATTGTCTGGTACCCTGAAAGCGCAAGCCGGCAAGGAGGCAAAACCGCTGTGAAAAGGCCGTTCCGGTTAAAAGCGCTTTGAAGAGTGCGTTGCCGGCGGTCCGGACATAGGGTTTTTTCAGTTTTCACACCGTCAGGTTGTTTTTGCCCCTATATTTGCATCCCGTTGCCGTAGGATGATGGCATACTAAACAGCATATACCATGGGAAGTTACGTCAATAAAAACCTGCTGAAGGATGAGCGGGTGGAATATGAGGCCCACCTGCACTGGAAAATTTATGTCACCCTGTCGGGTCTCTTCACCCTGTTTCTGTATCCGCTGATAGTTCAGAAAACCAGTGAATTCGTGATCACCAACAAACGGGTGGTCATCAAGCGGGGATTGGTGGCGCGGGAAACCTTCGAGATGAACCTGAATAAGATCGAGACCGTCAATGTTGACCAATCGTTCTGGGGCAGGCTGTTTGGCTTCGGCACCATCACCATTGTAGGCACTGGGGGCACCCGGGAACAGTTTCCCTCGTTGTCGAAACCGCTGGAGTTCCGCAAGATGTTCCAGGAGGTTTCCTCCTGACGCCCTTTCCTGTTTCTCAGTAGAGCATTCGTGCCCGGATGGTGTGGGGGATGTTTTTCAGCTCCCGGAGGATACCGCTCCCCAGGTCGCTCTCGGTATCGACGATGACATAGCCGATCTCCCCGTCGGTTTGCAGGTATTCGGCCGCAATGTTGATTCCCTTTTCGGTAAAGACATAATTGACATTCCGCAGCAACCCCGGCATGTTGTGGTGGATGTGGAGGAAACGCTGTTTGTTATCGTTGGGCTGCAGGGCGATGCCGGGGAAGTTGACGGCCCCGATGGTCGATCCGTTGTCGCTGTAGCGGATCAGTTTCTCTGTGACTTCGCAGCCAATGTTTTCCTGTGCTTCGCGGGTGCTGCCCCCGATGTGGGGGGTGAGGATGACGTTGTCGAATTCCTGCAGTTCCGAGCGGAAGGGGTCGTCGTTTGAGGCGGGTTCGTCGGGGAATACGTCGGCGGCGGCGCCGGCCAGATGGCCGCTGCGAAGGGCTTCCGCCACCGCGCGGTAGTCGGCCACCGAGCCCCTGGAAGCATTGATCAGCAGGGCTCCCTTTTTCATGGCTGCCAGCTCCGCCGCGGAGATCATTCCCCGGGTCTGTTCCGTTTCCGGTACATGGAGCGTCACAATGTCGGAAAGGGAGAGCATTTCCCCGAGGGTCTCGCAGCATACCGCCTTGCCAAGGCTGAGTTTCTTTTCAATGTCATAGTAGTATACGTTCATCCCAAGCGCTTCCGCCAGGATGGAAACCTGCGACCCGATATGGCCGTAACCCACGATGCCCAAGTTTTTCCCCCTCACCTCGTACGACCGGGCGGCCGATTTGATCCACTCTCCCCGGTGGGCCGCGGCATTTTTGAGAGGCACCTCCCGCATGAGCAGGATCGCCTCGGCGATGACCAGCTCTGCCACCGAACGGGTGTTGCTGAAGGGAGCGTTGAAGACGGGAATTCCCATCATTTTTGCTGCCTGGGTATCCACCTGGCTGGTGCCGATGCTGTAGCAGCCCACGGCAAACAATTTGGGCGCCTTTTCCAGCAGCCCGGCCGTCAGACGGGTGCGCGACCGGATCCCCAGGATATGGACCTCTCTGAGCTTCTGCTCCAGTTCCCTTCCGTCCAGGGCTGTTCTCAGCGATTCCACGCTGCTGTAACCCGCCTTTTCAAAACTCCTTACCGCCGAAGGATGGATTCCCTCGAGCAGAAGGATTTTAATCCGTTCTTTGCCCAGCGAAAATCTCTTCTCCATACCCCATATGTTTAACAGCCAAAAATAGGCGGAAGCTCTGTCATTCGCAATAGCCGGAGCTGCCGTGAGGCTTCCGTTTTTTTCCATAACTTTGCATCTTCCTGCGGACGGCGGCATCAGCCGCCTTCCGGGGTCGGTAATAGAACGAACGTACATGGGGACTATCAGGATTGCCGTGATCGGGCTTGGTTATGTGGGACTTCCGTTGGCCAGGCTTTTTGCCACCCGTTACCCGGTCATCGGGTTTGACATCAATCGGTCGCGCGTGTCGGAGCTCCGGGCGGGCAACGATTCCACCCTCGAGGTGGAGGAACCATTGCTCAGGGAGGTCCTTGCGGAGGAGCTGTCGCGGCTGGAACAGGGCAACGGCCTCTATTTCACAGCCGACAAGGAGGAGATCAGGGGTTGCCGGGTGTACATCGTGACCGTTCCCACGCCGGTGGACCGCAACAACCGGCCCGACCTGACGCCCCTGGTGCGCGCCAGCGCCCTGATCGGCGAAGTGATCGGCAAAGGCGCCACCGTGGTGTATGAGTCGACGGTCTACCCGGGGGCCACCGAAGAGGATTGCATTCCGGTGATCGAAAAAGTGTCGGGGCTGGCCTTCAATTTGGATTTCGACGCAGGGTATTCGCCCGAGCGGATTAATCCGGGGGATAAGGAACATACAGTCGAAAATATCCGGAAGGTGACTTCGGGGTCTACGCCGGCGGCGCTCGATTTTGTGGATTCCCTTTATTGCAGCGTCATACAGGCGGGGACCCACCGGGCCCCCTCCATCCGGGTGGCGGAGGCCGCCAAGGTGATTGAGAATTCGCAGCGCGACATCAACATCGCCTTTGTGAACGAGCTGGCCAAGATTTTCAACCGGATGGGCATCGATACGCAGGCCGTGCTGGCGGCTGCCGGCACCAAGTGGAACTTCCTGCCCTTCCGGCCGGGGCTGGTGGGCGGCCATTGCATCGGCGTGGATCCTTACTATTTGGCCCAGAAAGCCCAGGAACACGGTTATCATCCTGAGATTATCCTGGCGGGCAGGCGCCTGAACGACGGAATGGGCTCCTATGTGGTTTCCCAGACCGTAAAGCTGATGATCCGGAAGGGGCTGACCGTCAAAGGGGGCAAAGCCCTTATCCTGGGCATCACTTTCAAGGAAAACTGCCCCGATATCCGGAATACCCGGGTGATCGACATTTACCGGGAGCTGGAGGGATACGGCATGGAGGTGACCCTCTACGACCCCTGGGCCAACCCTGCCGAGGTGATGAAGGAATACGGAATCCCCTCGTGTAAGAGTCTTCCTCCCGGTGATGGCTACCAGGCTGTCATCCTGGCCGTGGCGCACGATGCCTTCCGGGAGCTGGATATCAGCCAGTGGGCGGGATCGGGCACTGTTATCTACGATGTAAAGGGTATCCTGGACGTCAACCTGGCCGACGGACGCTTATGAGCGGGGAGCAGACAGCGCCGCAGACCGGCGGCCTCCCGCACGGAGGAGGCGCCTGGTATGCCATCCATATCCGTTCGAGGGCGGAAAAAAAGGTGGAGGAGGAGCTGCTCCGCAAAAACATAGAAACCTTCCTTCCGATGAAGCGCAGCCTTCGCCACTGGAGCGACCGCAAAAAATGGGTGGATCTGCCGCTGATTCCGGGCTATTGTTTTGTGCGGGCCGGAGAGGGGGCTCACCAGGCCGTACTGCAGACCCGTCATGTGGCAGGCTTCGTGCGCTTCGGGGGCAAGCCGGCTGTCATCCCGGAGAATCAGATTCTCTTTCTGAAAAGGATGCTTAAACAGTCGGACTATGCCTGGGAGGTCACCGGCGAACCGCTGAGCCCCGGGCAGATCGTCGAAATCACCGCCGGCCCCATGATCGGACTCGAGGCCGAACTCATCAGCCTGAAGGGAAAAAGCAGGGTGGGCATACGCATCATCCAGATAAGCAATAATTTTCTGGTCGATATCCCTCTGACCGATGTGGCTGCCCGGAATCCCGGCGGATGACCCGCAGCCGTTTGTGGTGCGGGCAGAAAGAACAAGAAACAATAAACAACCCAATGGATAATTTTGCACTGATAGGGGCGGCGGGCTACATTGCCCCCCGCCACATGCGGGCCATCCGCGACACCGGGAACAACCTGGTATGTGCGTTGGATCCCTACGACGGAATCGGCATCATGGACAGTTTTTTTCCGGCGGCCGATTTTTTTACGGAACCGGAGCGGTTCGACCGCCATCTTGACAAGCTTCGCCGGCAGGGCGACAAAAAAATCGACTATGTGTCGATCTGTTCGCCCAATTACCTGCACGATGCCCACATCCGGATGGCCCTGCGCAACGGGGCTCACGCCATCTGTGAAAAACCCCTGGTGCTGAATCCCTGGAATCTGGACGCGCTGAAGGAGATCGAATCGGAAACCGGCCGTAAGATTTTTACGATTTTGCAGCTCCGTCTTCATCCGGTGATCCGGCAGTTGAGAGAAAAGGTCCTGGCGGCGCCGGCCGGTCAGACCTGGGAGGTGGATTTGCAGTATATCACCAGCAGGGGGCGCTGGTATTTCATTTCCTGGAAGGGCAACAGGGAGAAAAGCGGCGGCATTGCCACCAACATCGGCATCCACTTCTTTGATATGCTCGGCTGGATTTTCGGCGGTTTGCAGGGGCTGGAGCTTCACCTCGACCGTAAGGACAAGGCGGGCGGACAACTTTTTTTTGAAAGGGCCCGGGTGAACTGGTTCCTGAGCGTGGACGAGAACGACCTGCCCGGGGAAGCCGTTGCGGCCGGGAAAAGAACCTTCCGGAAAATCACCGTCGGCGGCGAGGAACTGGAATTCAGCGAAGGGTTTACCGATCTGCATACCCGTTCGTACGAGGAGATACTGGCCGGCCGGGGATTTGGCATCGGAGAGGCCCGCAGGAGCATTGAAATCGTCAGCCGGCTGCGCAGCATGTCGAAGGTGTAATCTAATTTCATACTAAAAATAAATCATTATGAAAAAAACGGTAGTGGCTGTCCTGTTCCTTGCAACCACGGGATTGACGGCGATGTCGCAGGATTTTGACAGGGCAAGGCTTGACAGCTATTTCGATGCCCTGGACAAGAACCACAAATTCATGGGGAGTGTGGCTGTTTTTAAAAACGGGGAAACGCTGTATACCCGTTCGGTAGGGTATGCCGATGTGGCGAAGAATCTCCCGGCCGATGTCAACTCCCGCTACCGCATCGGCTCCATTTCCAAAACCTTCACCACGGTATTGGTTATGAAGGCGGCGGAGGCAGGAAAGCTCAGGCTGGATGAGACCCTGGAGAACTACTTTCCCGGGCTGCCCGAGGCCGGGAAGATCACCGTGGAACAGCTGCTCTACCACCGCAGCGGCATCCACAGTTTCACCGATGACGAAGACTACACAACCTGGTGTACGGAGCCCAAAACCAGGCAGCAACTGTTGGAGATCATAGAAAAAGGAGGCCGGGAATTCCCTCCCGACAGCATGGCCGCCTACAGCAATTCCAACTTTGTGCTGCTCTCCATCCTTCTGGAGAAGGTCTATGGCAAACCCTGGGAAAAACTGCTGAAGAAACAGATTACCCGCCCGGCGGGTTTGAAGCATACCTCCGCGGGCGGAAAGATCGATCCGGCAAAGAATGAATGCCGTTCTTACCGGTACGACGGCGGCTGGAAGGAAGAACCCGAAACCGACATGTCCGTTCCGCTGGGTGCCGGCGCCATCGTATCCACGCCTTCCGACCTCCTGGAATTCAGCGAAGCCCTTTTCGGGGGGAAGCTGGTCTCTCCGGAAAGCCTCGAAAAAATGATGACCATCCGGGATGTTTTCGGCATGGGGCTCTTTAAGCTGCCCTTTCACGAACGCTATTCCTACGGTCATACGGGAGGCATCGACGGTTTTCAGTCCGTGTTCTCCAGCTTCCCCGACGACCGGGTGTCGTTTGCCCTGTTCACAAACGGCATCGGTATGAACCTGAACAATATAAGCATCGCCGTGCTGAGCGCAGTCTTCGGGAAGCCCTACGAGATTCCTGATTTTACCGTGTACGAGGTCGATCCTGACGATCTGGACCAGTACACCGGCGTATGGTCATCGGACCAGTTGCCCGTCAAAATAACCATCACCCGGGAAAATGGCGGGCTGAAGGCGCAGGGCACCGGACAGCCTGCATTTCCGCTGGAAGCCAAAGCGAAAGACCGGTTCGCTTTTGAGCAGGCCGGGATCGCATTAGAATTCAATCCTGCAGAAAAGAAGATGATTCTGAAACAGGGCGGGGGCACCTTCGTGTTTACGAAAGAGTAATCGGGCCGGTAAAACGGCCGGTGAAGCAAGGAAGGGAGATGCCGGTAGTTTCCGGTGCGGAGGGGTGGCAGGGCCAGATCCGGCTCTGTTTGCCGCCCGTTGCCGGCTTCCCCCGGCGGCCGGCAACGGGAAACGCGGGAACCGGATGTTTCGCGCAGGATCTGTCAGTGCCGGACGATCAGTTTTCCGGTGAATGCATGATCCGCAGTCTGCACCCTGACGAAATAGATACCGCCGGTCAGACGGGACACCTCCAGGCCGTATACCGGCGAACCTGCCCCGATAGGTTTTTCCAGCACCTTTCTTCCGTGTAAGTCATACAGGGAAACAGAGCCACCCCTATTCCCGGGACCCAAACCTTCAATGAAAACCTGTTTGCCGGCCGGGTTCGGAAAGATCCTGATTCCGGGATTTCCTGTTTGGCGGTCACGGGTACCCACAGTCCGGACTGTCACTATGGCAATGCGGCTGTCGGCCGTACCGCAGCTGTTGGCCGCCCGCACCCAATAGCCTGCTGATTCTTCCAGGTCGGGGGTTGTGAAGCTGTCGCCCGTGCCCACCGGTTTTGACCGGTCGCTCCCCTGATACCAGGTGTATTCAAGTCCCGGTCCGGTTGCTCTCACGGTCAGTCTTACGGCTTCACCCGTGAAGAGGGTGGTATCTGCCGGCTGAAGTGTGATGAGGGGAGCCTCGCAGGGAGGGAATCCCGCAGCCCTGTATTGCCGGCGGGGATCGCGCCCCAGCATCGGCCAGGCCGCATTGGCCACACCGAATGCTTTTGTGCTGATTGCGAACAGAAACCCGTAGAAGGTATCCGTAAATCCTTCTCCTGTACCCACATAAAGGGTTCCGTCGGGTGCAATGACCAGGGAGCTGAAAGGCATGTTGCCGACCCAGGGACGTTTGCTCCATAATTCAGAGCCGTCGGGCCGGAGGGCATAGATGTGGCCGTCCGAATCACCGGGGATGCCGAAATAGATGTTTCCGTCGGCACCCACCACGGGGATCGCAAAAGAAAAGCCTGTTTTATCCTTGCTTCCTTCCTTCGGGTATCGCCATTTTTCACTTCCGTCGGGATTCAACGCAAACAGTTTGATCCTGCTTGCCGAATTGACATAGGAGCTGCCCCCCACATACAGGGTACCGTCGGGTCCCGTCACTACGGGCGAAGCCGTATTCTCTCCGGTGGCAAACTGCCAGGCTTCCGTTCCGTCGGGATGGATGGCGAATATCTTTGCCGTGTATCCGTCGCCATTGTCGGCATAGATCGTGCCGTCAGCGCCGATGGCGGGCGAATAACCACTGTAGAAAACCTTTCCTGACAACAACAGGAAATCCCATTTGCAGCTCCCGTCGGGCCGGACGGCGAACAAGCTGGCCTCCATGGAAGTCATATCGTTCAGCAGGAACTCGCCTCCTGCTGTAAAGTAGATGGTCCCGTCCATGCCGATGGCGGGTGTGTTACCCGACAGACCACGCAGATATCCTTTGTACTTCCAGGCGTGGAATTTCCATTTCAGCGTACCGTCGGGGTTCACGGCATGCAAAACAGCGTCATGGCTGGCAACATACAGGGTGCCGTCGTGCCCGATGGCTGGGCTTCCGCGAAGCCAGGGTGCGATGGAACCACTTCCCGCCGGGGAATTGCCGGTTTCATAGCGCCATTTTTCAGTTCCGTCGGGACGGATGGCCCACAGATATCCGAAATTGTGAAATCCGTTTTCTGTTCCGGACGAGATTTCGTCATAATATCCCAGGGTGTTGATGTAAATAGTCCCGTCATCTCCCACAACCGGGGTTCCGAAATATATGGCATTCACAATTTCGTATTTGTTCTCATAGGCCTTCAATCCGGCTATCCATTTCACCGTGCCATCCGGATAGATGGCAAATAAGCGCGCATCCTCCACTCCGAAATAGATTGTTCCGTCGTCCGCCAGGGCAACCCCTCCCGTAATTTCGCCATCTTCCTTTTTGCTGAAGGTGGGATTGGTGTTAAAGAACCATTTGAACTCCCCCTCATTTCCGGTGGAGGCTATTGCGGTATTGCTCATGTCCCTGCCGAAGTTGTTTTCCGCTTCGACCCAGTAATTGGTCAGTTCGGTAAGCGGAGGTGTGGTTAAGACGGTTGTATCTTCTCCGACAGGTTTTGATTTATCGCCGGCGATTCCTTCAAACCATTGGTAGCGGATGACAGGATCGCCGGAGGCTTCCACGGTAAAAGTGGCGGTTTGGCCGCTTTTGAGCAGCCGGTTTTCAGGCTGCAGGGTGAAGGAGGGCGCAATGCCGGTAAAACTGCCGTCGTAACGGCCGGTGCGTTGGGGATCATGCCCGGCGGCCGGCCAATGGGCGGTCAGCAACCCGCCGTTGGCAGTCCGGAGGGCATAGACGCCGTTGTCGTCGTAAGAACCCCTGAAGAGGGTGCCATCGTCGGCCAGGACGGGGGTCAGGGAACCCGCTCCCTTCAACGACCCTTGCTCTTTGCCGTTGACGTCCAGCATATGCAGGTCTTCTGCGGGATAAAGGATGGTGCCGTCTTTGGCCAGCAGCGGCGAGGTGTAGAGGCAGAGCCCCGAACGGAACGACCATTTCGGATAGCCTTCGGGATGGAGGGCGAACAGGGCGCCCCCTTCGCCGGTCGACGCAGAAAAGTAGATGGTTCCGTTGTTGCTGACCACCGGTTCCGAGGTGATGGTCCGGATGACCGGATAGCCGGCCGGCGCAATCGGGGTGGTGAAAGACCATTTGACGACCCCCGATTCCGGATCGATGGCTACCAGTTTGCTGCCCGCACCGGCATAGATGGTCCCTTTTTCACCGATGGCAGGAGGCGTACTGAAAAGACCGCTGATCTGGGCCGTCCATTTCAGTTGCGTCGGGGTTTTATGCGGATAAAAAGCATACATCCGGTTCGACATCCGCCAGGGAATCACATAGACAATACCATCCTCACCGATTGAAGGATGCTGGATGACAAATTTGTCTGTCGGCTCCTCCCAGATGAGTTCCCCGGTAAGGGTACTGATGGCCATTACCTTCGCCCCGGCCCCTATGAACAGTGTTCCGTCGGCCGACAACGCCGGGGAACTGGTGAAGTTATGGTCTGCCGTATACAGGAGTGTGGTGATCCCGGTTGCCGGATGAATGGCATAGAGCCGGTTCAGAATGTTGGAATACACAACACCTGCCTTATCCGCCACAGGGGGAGCCGAATGACCGGTATTCAGGCTCCAGCGGACAGAACCGCTGGCAGGATCAAGGGCTGTCAGAAATCCCGGAGGGGAACTGCAGGGCCAGTCGTCGGGACCAAAATGGGTGACCACATCCTGGGTGGTGACCAGAAGCGTGCCGTCGGCGCCCAGGGTGAGGGCTGAGGGCCATTGTTTTGCGTCAGCCCATTCCGATTGCGACCATTTTTGGTCACCGACGGTGATGACCGCCGCATCGGAACGGATGGTACCGCCCGCATTGGAAATTTTGACCCAAAAACGGGTCGTCTGCGTCAGAACCGGCGTCAGAAACACGCAGGAGTCAAGGCCCACAGGGTGGGATTCATCCCCGCTGAGCCCCTGGTACCACTGGTAGCGGAGGGGAGGAGTGCCTGTCGCCAGCACCGAGAGGGATGCCGTTTGTCCGCCGGCTATGTTCCGGCTTTCGGGTCCTTCGCCGATCACCGGTGCCTTTGCCGGTTCTGTGGTCCGAAAACCGCATATTTGATTAATCGCCGTAGCCAGTGAATACTCTTCGGCCTGGGGCATGTTCATGGTAGGACCCAGCAGGGCGGCATTGGTGGTCGTCATCACCGGAAGGGCAATGCTCTGCAGCGTAAGATTGCCGTAATGGGCAGAGATACAACCTGCGGGGCTGATCCCGGCGGCTGTGGTCTGAACCAGTATCCCCTCCTTTGAGGAAGCCCCGCTGCCACCCGTAATGAACAAGCTTCCGTCAGCCGCTTCTGAGAGCCCCAGGGGTGAAAAATTGCCGGGCGGAGTGAAAATATGCTGCCACTGTGGCGTTATCGACCCCGCTGCGGTTGCGGAAAACCGGCAGGCGAACCCCCCGGGATAGGGAACCCCCGGACCGGTGGAGTTGGTGTAGCCCGAAAGCAGCAGGTCTCCGTTTGCCAGCTTTATAAGATTGCCGGTGCCAAACGGCCCGAACACCCGCTCCTGCCCGGGCCCGTCGAGCAGGGCCGACCAGTTGTAAGAGTTACCGGTTACCGGAAAGGATAGCAACAGTATCGATTTTCCCTCCTTTTCGCCACCCCCTGATTTGTTGCTTCCGAATGAACGGGTGGAGGCAGCCACCACCAGGTTCCCCGCATCCGGTCGTATGATCCCGGAGGCATTGTTGAAAACCCTTCTTTTGGTCTCTACAAGCTGGTCATAGGCTCCGTCCCAGTCGTTCCCCCCCACGATCAGCTGGCGTTTCATCTCTGTGCCCTCCTTGCTGATGGTTCCCAGGTAGAGGTTCCAGCCGGTGTCTTTGTGTTTGATGGCTCCGTAAATCTCATAGCCTGAAGAAGTTTCAGCAATGTCAAAAACCGTGTTGTCATTCCCTGCCAGAACGGAAGACTGCCAGATGATTTCACTGGCAGACCCGTTCAGCTTGGTAACAACGAAGAAGTTGTCGACACCACCCACTGAAGTAAGGGTGGATTTGGCAAGAACCACAAGGGAGCCGTCACTGGTTTTAATGGCGCCGCTGGCCCAGGAATCCCCGTTGCCGGTGGTGGGGACCAGGGTAAAGCCGCTGACAGACAACGAAGGCGAAACCAGCAGGAAAAAACCGGTTTGCCTGCTGTTGCTGTTTGCCGCATCCTCGTTGGCAACGCCTGTCACAAGGAAATCTCCGGAAGGAGTCATCGATGCCCTCATGACAAACCCTCCGCGGCAGTCAAAGACATCCTTTCCGGTGACAAAGGCGCCGGTCTTGTCAAACTTGCTGAAATTGACGATTCCCCTGCCATGCCGGGATAAAACCATGTACCCGTCTGACTGGGGAAAGAGGGCGCAGACCTCCGTCGACTGGTTGCCGATGCGGAATATTTTCTCAAAGACTGCCTGGCCGTGAAGAATGGCTCCCCAATGATGGAGTAGCATCGCAGCGATCAGAAATCCCTTCTTCATAGTGGTATGGATAAATGTGTTTTGCTGTCACTGAAAGGGTACCCTGCCCGTTGATGAAGTACCGCGCCGGCTGCGTTTTACTGGTTCCCGGTTTTCAGTGTAATGACATGATTACCAGCTCGTAAGGGAGCAGGATACACCCCGGAGGCCAGGATTGGTTCCCCTGCATCCGATGTTCCTGACCGGTTTGAAAAACCGGTGTGGCAATTTGGATTATAAGTTAAGGAAAAAATTGTAAACCGCACCGTCTCTCCTGCAGGGTAAAGATATTTTCTCTGCCGCTCAAGGGTTAACGGCATCCTGGTGAAAATATGAAGGCAACTTGCCGCTGCGTGAAGTTTATTAATTTTACGGTATCCGGGCGGACTGTCCGCACCGGTTTTAATTCAACAGTGCCATGCAGCCGTTATTCTTCAGAATTCTCACCCTTCCGTTGTTGGCCCTTATCCTGGGTTTTCAGGTGGTCAGTCAGCAGGCGCCGCAGAAGGTGGCCGGTTTCCCTGTCAATTACGACGAGGCGCTTGCCGGCGGCTATGCCTTACCCGATGCGCTGACCCTGCAGAACGGGGGGGTTGTAAACACACCGGAAGACTGGTTCGGGAAGCGCCGGCCGGAGATCGCGGAGCTCTTCGGTGAGCATCAGTTCGGGAAAGCCCCCGGAAGGGAGAAGCTGAAATATGAGCTCTTCGAAAGCGGAGTCCCGGCTTTCGGCGGCAAAGCCGTGAGAAGTCAGGTCACCCTGTATTTCACCGGGGATACCGCCGGCCCCAGGGCGGATCTCCTTCTTTACCTGCCGGCGGACAACCGGAAGCCGGCTCCCCTGTTTTTTCACATCAGTTTTCTGGCCAATGCTTTGACAATCGATGATCCGGGGGTGCGGGCCGGCACGATGTGGAACCGGGAGGGGCAGCGGATTCCGGCGGTGAGAAGCCGGCCCGGCAGCATGTTTCCGGTGGAGCGGTTCCTCGATGAGGGGATCGGCGTGGCCACGATTTACTACGGGGACATCGAGCCCGACTTTGCCGGGGGTTTGAAACAGGGAATCCGCGGGCAATACCTGAAGCCCGGGGAAGAGGCGCCCGCGGCGGATGCCTGGGGAGCCATCGCCGCCTGGGCCTGGGGTTTGAGCTGCGCCATGGATTATCTGGAAACTGACCCCCGGATCGATGCCCGCAAGGTGGCTCTTTTCGGAGTTTCCCGCCTGGGGAAGACCGTATTGTGGGCCGGGGCCTCCGATCCCCGCTTCGGCATGGTGATCGCCAGCTGCTCGGGAGAGGGGGGAGCCGCCCTTTCGCGCAGGAACTTCGGAGAGACCATTGCCCACATGACTGCTCCCTCCCGTTATTTCTACCAGTTTTGCGGCAACCGGGCCACTTATGGCGAAGATCCTTCCCTTTCTCCCGTCGATGCCCACCTGCTGATCGCCCTGATGGCCCCCCGGCCCCTGCTCCTGCAGACCGGCGACACCGACCTGTGGTCCGATCCCAAGGGCGAATTCCTGGCAGCCGCCGCCGCCGCACCGGTTTACCGGCTGCTGGGCCAGACGGTGCCGGAGACGGACGCATTTCCTCCGGCGGGCATCCCCCTGCTTTCCCGGCTGGGGTACACCATGCATGCCGGCGGCCATGGAACCCTCCCGGAGGACTATGAAGTATTTATCCGGTACATAAAAAAACACTTCTCCGCCAGCAGCCTGCCTCCGGTTTTCAGCCACGGCGTTGTAGCCGCCGACGATCCCCTGAAGCGCACTTTTATTTCACCGGTGCGGGTGATGTGGAGCTCCGACAGCACCGGGCAGCGGATTAAAAACCATGCTGTACTTCTGAATGCCGGAAACAGCCAGCCGGAGATGACCCGGCGCCCGGTCTTCTGCACAATGACCACCACGGATCAGGATACCGCCTCCCTACTCCTCGACTACGGAAGGGAGTTGCACGGCGGCCTGCAGCTGGTCTTGGGAGGCTCCTCCCGCAGGGAACCCTCCCTGGTGCGGATCCGCTTCGGCGAATCGGTGGGGGAGGCCAACAGCACGACCTATAATTCTGACTGGCTCATGGGCTATTCCACCGACGACCACGCCAAGCGCGACATCATCCTGGAGATTCCCCGATCGGGGCTTATTGAGATCGGCAACACCGGGTTCCGGTTTGTGCGGATCGACCTGCTGCAGCCCAACACCACCATCAACCTGAAGGAAGCCCGGGCCGTTTTCCGCTACCGCGACCTTGAATACCTGGGTTCTTTCCACAGCAGCGATAAACGGCTGGACAGCATCTGGATGACGGGGGCCTACACCACCCACCTCAACATGCAGGAATATCTCTGGGACGGCATCAAGCGTGACCGGCTGGTATGGCTGGGCGATTTCCATCCCGAGCTGAAAACCATCGCACGGGTATTCGGTACCAACGAGGTGGTTCCCCGGAGCCTCGACCTGGCCTGTGAGCAGTTTCCGCTGCCCCAGTGGATGAACGGGATGAGTTCCTACTCCATGTGGTACCTGATTATCCACCACGACTGGTACATGCAGAACGGAGACCTGGAATTTCTGCGCAGCCACCGGGATTATATCACCGGACTGATCGGCCTGATCGATTCGAAGATTGCGGAGGATGGCACCGAAACCCTCAGTCCCATGCGGTTTCTGGACTGGCCCTCCTCCCCCGACAGGGAAGGGGTGGAGGCGGGATACCGCGCCCTGCTGGTCTGGGCGCTGAAGGACGCCGCCCGGCTGTGCGGTTTCCTGGAGGAACCCGGTGCGGCTGCAACGTGCGAACATGCCATGGGGAAGCTCAACCGGAAGGTGAAGGAGCACAACGGCCTCAAACAGGCGGCGGCGCTGATGGCCGTGGCCGGGCTTCTGGACCCGGAAACCGCCTGCCGGGAGGTCGTGGCCGCGGAGGGAGCCAAACGTTTTTCCACCTTTTACGGCCTGTACATGCTCGATGCCCTGGCATTGGCCGGCATGCACGACGAAGCGCTCGCCATCATCGACCACTACTGGGGCGGAATGCTCGACATGGGAGCTACTACCTTCTGGGAGGATTTTAACGTGGAGTGGATGGAGAATTCCACCCGGATCGATGAATTTCCCGTGAAAGGGAAAAACGACATCCATGGCTCCTTCGGGGCTTACTGTTATCCCAGCTACCGCCACAGCCTCTGCCATGGCTGGGCCTCAGGGGTGACCGCCTGGCTGTCGGAGAATGTTCTGGGCATAAGAATCCTCGAGCCGGGATGCAAAACCCTGAAGATCGAACCCCGGCTGGGCCCCCTGGAGTGGGTCGAAGGTACCTTTCCGACACCTTATGGGGTGGTGCGGGTGAAGCACACCCGCCTCGCCGACGGCACCACCGACACAAAAGTTATCTCACCCGAAGGGATCACCCTTGTCCGGTAGCCCTGGCCGTCATCACCGGATGCAATTTTCGTATCCGGGCCCCGGGCGGCAGCGACAAGGATGGTTCGATCACAGTGTCCGCACCCGGTATTTTTCTTTCCGGGAGATGGCCGGAACAGGAGGATAGACCCGGAGGAGTTTCTTTTTGCCGGACAAAAGAGTCGAAATCCGGATCATTCCGTTATTTTTAGAATTTCAACCGTACCGTAAATCCATAAAACCTTTCTCATGGCCGTCATCATTGAACCTTTCAGGATCAAGTCGGTGGAACCCCTGACCTTCACCACCCGCGCAGAACGTGAGCGAATTTTGAGGGAAGCGAGGAACAACCTTTTTCTGGTCAGCGCCGACAAGGTGCTGATCGACCTGCTGACCGACAGCGGAACGGCGGCCATGAGCGCCCGGCAGTGGGCCGGCATCATGAACGGCGACGAGTCGTACGCCGGCTCCAGGAGTTTTTACCGTTTTAAGGAGGTAGCCGAAAGGATCACCGGCTTTAAACACATTATTCCCACGCACCAGGGACGGGCCGCCGAGAAAATCCTGTTCACCCTTCTGGGAGGGAAGGGTAAAAGTTTCGTGAGCAACACCTTTTTTGACACGACGCGGGCCAATGTCGAATATTCTGGCGCCGAGGCCCTTGATTTTCTTACCCCGGAAGGTAAGATCCCCCATCTTATAGCCCCTTTCAAGGGTAACATGGATACGGCAGCCCTGGAGGCCTGTATTCTGAACCGGGGGGCGGAGAACATCCCGGTGTGTGTGATGACCATCACCAACAACTCGGGTGGGGGCCAGCCGGTTTCTCTCCGCAATATCAGGGAGACCGCGGCCATTTGCCGCAAATACGGCATCCGCTTTTTCATCGATGCCTGCCGCTTTGCCGAAAATGCCTGGTTCATTAAAACCCGGGAAGAGGAGTACAAAGACAAATCGATTCCGGAGATTTCGCGGGAGATTTTTGGCCTGGCCGACGGATGCACCATGAGCGCCAAGAAGGATGCGCTTGTGAACATCGGGGGTTTCCTGGCCATGAACGACGATGCCCTGGCGTTGGAAGCCCGGAACCTGCTGATCATCACCGAAGGTTTTCCCACCTACGGCGGGCTGGCGGGCCGTGACCTGGAGGCCATGGCGCAGGGGCTGGAGGAGGTTATGGAGGAGGATTACCTGAAGTACCGCATCCGCAGCATCGAATACATGGGCGAGAAGCTCACGGCGGCGGGAGTGCCGATGATCCTTCCGACGGGCGGCCATGCCGTATACCTTGATGCGAGAGCTTTTCTCCCGCAGATTCCGCCGGAGGAACTGCCCGGGGTGGCGCTGGCCAACGCCCTGTATCTGGAAGGCGGGATCCGCGGCGTGGAGATCGGCTCCCTGATGTTCGGAAAGAGCGATGAACTGGGAAACCGGCTGGCACCGCCGATGGAACTGGTGCGGCTGGCCATACCGCGGAGGGTCTATACCCAGAGCCATATCGACTATGTTTGTGAGGTGATTCTCGAAGTATTCCGGAAAAGGGAGCGGTACGGGGGGTACCGGATCACTTTCGAAACCCCGCTGCTGCGGCATTTCACCGCCCACCTGGAAAGTGTCTCCCGGCCGGCAGAGTCTGTAATCTTGTAACCCGGACCGCCATGTCCAAGATGAAACCACTCCTTTTGCTGACGGCGGCTTGTTTTCTGGGCGCTTATACGGGTTTTGCACCCTCTGCCTCCGGAGCCGCCGCAACTTCGACGGTCAGCGCCACATTGAAGGATTCGCTTTCCGGCAGGGAATGCCACCTTTTTGCCTATTTCACACAGAAGAACAACAACCGCAACGGCCTTCACTTTGCCTGGAGCACCGACGGATACCGCTGGACGGCCATCGGTCCGGAATACAGTTTCCTGAAGTCCGATTTCGGTTCCTGGAGCACGGAGAAGAAGATGCGCGACCCCTTCATCATGCAGGGACCCGACGGGGTCTATCACTGCATCTGGACCGTCAACTGGGAGGTCCCCCGCATCGGCCATGCCTCCACCACCGATTTCATCCACTGGTCGCGGCAGGACTACCCGGAGGTGATGCAGGGCTATGAAGCCCTTAATTGCTGGGCTCCCGAAATGATCTGGGATGAGGAGGAGGGCCACTTCCTTGTGTATTGGGCCAGCACCATCGCGGTAAAGGGGAAATGGAACACGGAACCCGGCTTTAAGTATGACCACCGGATGTACTGTGCCACCACGCGTGATTTCAAGACCTGGTCGCCTGCCCGGCTCTTTTTTGATCCCGGGCACAGCGTGATCGACGCCACCATTTGCAAAACGGGCGGCACGTATACCATGGTGTACAAGGATGAGCGGGAGCTTCCGGTGCCGCAGAAAAACCTGCTGGCAGCCGTCAGCGACAGGGCCGGCGGTCCCTACCGGAAGATCGGCGGGGCGCCGTTCACCAAAAGCTGGGTGGAAGGGCCGGCTATCCTGGCGTTGCCCGGCGGCAGCTTTCTGGTACTGATGGAGGCTTACCGCGCCCATCACTATGAGGCCCAACGCACCCGTGATTTCATCGCTTTTGAGGATGAAACCGCGAAGCTCTCCTTTCCTCCGGGTGTCAAGCATGGTTCGGTGATCTCCGTTCCGGGGGAGAAGGTGCTGGCGCTCCTTGCGGAGGAGGAGCGGGGAGCCCGTGCGGAGCGGGAGAACGGCGGCCGCGAGGGCGTTGCCGCGCCGAAGCCCCTTTACCGTGATCCGGTGTACGACGGAGCCGCCGATCCGGTGGTGGTCTGGAATCCCCGGGTGAACCGGTGGTGGATGTTTTACACCAACCGGCGGGCCACCCGGACGGAGCTTCCGGGGGTCAGCTGGGTTTTCGGCACTCCCATAGGCATTGCCGAATCGGCCGACGGGGCGGAATGGGATTATCTGGGAACAGCGGAATTTCCGGATCTTCCGCCCGAATGCGGCGGCCGGGAAGCCACCCTCTGGGCGCCCGACATTGTCCCGGGCGACGACGGACTATGGCACATGTACCTGAGCATACAGCCGGGAATAGACGAGAAATGGGGGTTGCCGGGGTTTATCGCCCATCTCACCAGCGGCGACCTGCGCAGCTGGAAGTATGAGCGGCGCCTCGATCAGCTGGGCACCAAGGTCCTCGACGCCGACCTTCTTCGCATGGAAGAGGGCACCTGGCGGATGTATTACAAAGACTCCAACCACTACTCGCACCTATGCATGAGCGAAAGCCGCGACCTATACCACTGGTCGGAACCCCGCGAAGTTCTGCGCATCAGCGGGGAGGGGCCTTGTGCCTTCCGGTGGAAGGACTGGTACTGGCTGATCGTCGACACCTGGAAAGGGCAGGTGGTCTACCGTTCCGGCGATGGCGACCGGTGGGAGCGGCAGCCGGGCGACCCGCTGCTGCAGGACGGGGAGGGCACCGGCGCCGACGACATCCCCAACGGGCTCCATGCCAACGTGGTAACCAGCAACGACCGCACCTGGCTGTTTTACTTCACCCATCCGGGACGCGTGGGCGAGGATAAGAAGAGCGACGGCTATGAGCAAAGGCGCAGCTCCATCCAGGTGGTGGAGCTGGAGTTCACCCGGGAAGGTTGGATCACCGCCGGCCGGAACCGGACCACCTATATGCAGCTCTTGCCGGAGACCCCCGTGAAGGCCACGCTCACCGCCGGCTTGGCGAAAAGAAAGCCCATCAGCGACCTGCTCTGGGGCGTCTTCTTTGAGGACATCAACTACGCCGCCGACGGGGGCCTCTACGCCGAGCTGGTCCAGAACCGCTCTTTCGAATACGACCCGGAGGATACGGGAGGCCGCGATACCTCCTGGAATGCCCTGAAAAGCTGGCGTCATGTGCGTTACGGCGACGCACAGGGTTCGCTCCGGATTGACAGCCTGCATCCCGTCCATCCCCGCAATCCCCGCTATGCGTTGGTGAACGTCGCCTGTCCGGGCGCGGGAACGGGGCTTTCCAACGAAGGATTCGACGGGATTGTTCTCAGGAAAGGGGAGAACTATCTTTTTTCGCTCTTCGCCCGGCAGCTGAAAGGCCGGAAGGGAACCCTGAAGGTAAGGCTGACGGGGGAGGGGGGAGCGGTGCTGGCCGAAGCCGAAACCGGGAAGCTATCCGGGAAATGGGAAAAGCTGACGGCGCTGCTGACCCCGGGGGATGAGTGCCGCCAGGCCAGGCTGGAAGTGCTGGTGACCCAAAAGGGAGTGACCGCCCTTGACATGATCTCCCTGTTTCCGGAGAAGACCTTCAGGGAGCAGCCCAACGGCTTGCGTGCCGACCTGGCGCAGGCCATCGCCGGCATGAAGCCCCGCTTCGTGCGCTTCCCCGGAGGGTGCCTGGTGCACGGCGACGGACTGGCGAACATGTACCGGTGGAAGAACACCGTCGGCCCTCCCGAGTGGCGGAAAGGGCAGCGCAACATCTGGAATTACCATCAGACGGCAGGTCTGGGTTATTTTGAGTATTTCAGGTTTTGCGAAGACATCGGTGCGGAGCCGGTACCGGTAGTCCCGGCAGCCGTGAGCTGCCAGAATTCGCGCGACGGCGGGCAAAGGGGCCTTCCCATGGAAGAGATGGAACAGTATCTTCAGGAGATTCTGGACCTGATCGAATTCGCCAACGGCGATCCCTCCACCCCCTGGGGAAAGGTACGGGCGGAGGCCGGCCATCCGGAACCCTTCCGCCTGAAATATATGGGCATCGGCAACGAGGAGCGGATCAGCGACCTTTTCGAGGAGCGCTTCCGTTATTTGTTTGAAGGAGTCAGGAGCCGGCATCCGGAGATCACCCTCATCGGGACGGCGGGGCCTTTCAGCTCGGGCACCGATTACGACGAAGGGTGGAAAATCGCGGAGCAGATGCAGCTGGAGATGGTCGATGAACATTATTACCAGCCTCCGGGATGGTTCATCCACAACGGGGATTTCTACGACCACTACCCCCGAAGCCGTTCACAGGTCTACCTGGGAGAGTATGCCTCCCGGGGGAACACTCTGTACAATGCCCTGGCCGAGGCCTCCTACATGACCGCCCTCGAGCGCAACGGCGACCTGGTAAAAATGGCCTCCTACGCCCCCCTGCTGGCGAAGGAGGGGCATATCCAATGGGGTACCGACCTTATCTTTTTTAACAACACGGAGGTGAAACCCACGGTGAACTATGAGGTGCAAAAGCTTTTCTCCCTGAATGCCGGGGATGAATACATCGAAAGCGCAGTGGAGACAGCCATCCGGGAAGAGGCGGTCAGGAGAAGGATCGCTTCCTCGGTGGTGCGTGACAGCCGTACCGGCGACCTGGCGGTGAAGATGGTCAACCTTCTGCCGGTGGCGGTGGAGATGACCGTGAGGTTTGAAGAGAGGGCCGGGGATGCTGCCCGGACCGGGACCTCCTTTCCGGCTGGCGCCCCTGCCGTGAAGACTGTTCTGACGGGAGATCCGGGAGACAAATTGGTAAAGCCCGTCACCACAACCTTCACAGCAGGCAAGGAATTCCCGTGCATGCTACCTCCGGCCTCCCTGACGGTAATAAGAATCAAACAGGTGAATGACAACTGATTTTTCTCCCGGATCCCGGGGCACACTCCGGGGAGGAATCCCCTGGTCCGTTTTCCGGAATTGTCAGGGTTTTTTGAGAAGCCATTCGTTGTATTCCCTGATGATCTTTCCGATGTCGATATTTTTATATCCCTCCTGCTTAACGGCGATTTTTTGTGCCAGCTCCGGATAATCGGCCACATACCCGGACATGTTTTTTGCGAACTTCATCAGGAATTTCAGATTGAATTCGGTAAGTGTGATCTCGCCTTCCCGCATGGCGAACTCTTCTTTCCACAGCTCCTCCTCTTCCATCAGGAAAGCTTTTGCCAGGTCGGTCAGCGAGAGTTTATCCCAGACAGCCGCCTTGGTTCGGTCTTCATCAAAATACCAGACGTAGTATTTTACCGGGCCATCGATTTTCCGGAGCAGGAAATTGTCGGCATGGGTACTGTTGGTAAACATGCGGTGGAAACTTTCGTAATGGCGGGGTCCGACCTGGTAAGCCCTGATCTCCTTCGGGGAATATTTAACCCGGCTTTCCCGGTCGTTGGGATCGGCGTATAAAAAGGTCATCCGCTGGTTCAGCCACAGATTTATGTTTAAAAGGTGCCCCCTCACCGTATCTCCCTGAAGGGTTATTACATACCCCGGATGAATGCTCCCGCGCTCAAGAAAATCGGAAGTTACCTGCGTAAGGCAGTTCAAGGGAGCCGTTGCCAGGGCTGTAAACAATGAAATAATGATTAAGTATCTCATATCTAAATATTTAAAGTAAATCCGTCAGGATTGTAAACCCACATAAAAGGTAGTGTTTTTTTTTGGAAATTCCCGGTTTGCGCGGGATATGTCCAACGACAAACCGGAATGATTAAGCCGCATGGATATAACATAGTATCCGGAATGAACCCCTGGACCCTGAGAATGAAAGCATATGTGAAAATTCTCCGGTGTTTCGCGCACCCGGTGCTTTATGCTGCCGCATCACAAACCGGAGTCCTCGCCGGGGGCATCGGTATATTCCGGAATATATTTTCAAAATCATCCGGTGTAAGCAGGAGAACGGATAAGATAAAAACCTTGCCCTGGTGACTGCGCGTCATGCAGAAGCGCATCATTTGCTGGCAGTTAAGTACCGATGGTGCCTTTTTTGCTGTCGCTTTCGATCTCTGCCTTGCGCCCCAGTTTTTTCACGCTCCGTCCTTTCGTGAAGCGGTAGGAGTAGCTGAACTGGATGAAATTGGCCGCGTCGAAGCGGGTGACGGTGGTGGAGGTGAAGGCGGGGGTTGTGGTCTCGGCCCTGTTAAGGTCGATTTCGCCCGAGAAGGGCAGCAGCCAGAAGACACCGAAGGTGTGGTTCTTCAGTTGTTTCTGACCTCCGAAGCCATAGAGGGGAAGGGTGCGGGTTTTGGTCTGGGCGTTCATGGTTACACCGTTGTAATTTGCATAAGCGAAAACTGTCAGGGTTTTCTTTTTGTCGAGCGTTTTAAAGGCGGTGCCGGTAATGCTCGAGGAGTAGTAATCGGTGGCAGGAATAAAGGCTGTTGTGCTTTTGAACTCATTGAAGTGGCCTTTGTAGATGCGGGCGCTGAAATTGACGAACCATAGCATGGCGTTGACTCCGCCGCCGGTCTCATACCCGTCGATCAGGTTAAAGGGTTTGGTGAGGGTGGTCCATGCTTGGGTGACTGGCGACAGGGTCACCCCGATCTGTCTGCCGACCCGGTCGGAATACAACTCGTGGTAGAGGTAGGGTGAAAAGTAGTTGCTGCCGAAATTCCAGGTATAGGTCAGCTGGAGGCGGTCGCGGTAGTCGGGTTTCAGGTCGGGATTACCCTGATTGATGTCGTAGTTTTCGCTGATCCTGGGGTTGGGGTTCATGTCGTAGATTCCCGGCCGGTTGATCCTGCGGTTGTAGGTGAACTTCAGGTTGTGCGACGATGAGAACTTGTATTGCAGGTTGAGGGAGGGAAGGATGCAGCTGTACCTGGGTTCGGTGACCGAATCGGCTTTGATATGGCTGTTCTCAACCCGCAGGATGGCCTGGACGCCAGTATTTTTAAAGTTCAGGGTGACTCCCCCGTATGCCGAATGACGCATCTCAGCGTACTGAAACAGGTTGCCGGCCTGCTGGCTGTTGGTGATGAAATCATAATCAAGCCGTTGGTAATAGAGTTGGTACCCCGCTTCGATTTTGGCATTCATCCCGATCGGATGAACATAATTTATTTTTTCCGACAGGTAAAACCGGTCGTTGAGGTCATCTTCGTAGCGGCTGTAATTGCCGACCACAGAGTCGCTGTTTGCGGCGAGCCAGCGGTTTTCAAAATCATTTTCCTGCCTGGAATGAAAACGGTACAGGTTGGTTTCGGAGGTGAATTCCTGCACCGGGTTCCGGAATTTTTTCTGGTAGAAGAGCGAGGCCGAGTTCTCGCCGCTCCGCAGGCGGTTGCCGATCACCGATTCCAGGCCGTTGCGGGGGTTGCCGTTTTTAGAAAGTTGCGACCGGTTGACCATGTCGATCTCCTGCCGGATAGGCTGAAGGTTGAGGTTGAGGCTCAGGTTGTTCTTGTCGTTCATGTAGTAGTCGAAACCCCCGTTGACCGATGCCAGGGAGACATCGATGCCCCCTTTCCCGGAGGTAAGGTTCAGGGAGTCGATCTGCGTGAAACGGCTATCTGCCTGTGTGCCGATGTTCAGCTTCTGGTTTACCCCCATGCCCGTCACATAAAAGGTGATCTTTCCGAGGGCGTAGTCGAGACTGCCTGTCACGGCATTGGTGGGCTTGTTGAAAGGTTTGGCACTCAGGCTGGTATTTCCGCTCAGTCCATAGCGCGCCTCTTTCTTCAGGATAATGTTGATCACACCGTCGATGTTTCCTTCATACTTTCCTGACGGATTGCTGATGATTTCCACACTTTCGATGTCGGTGGGCAGGAGCTTGGCCAGGAATTCCCGGGTCCGTTGCCTCCCGTCGACCTGGATGATGAAATTGCTGCTTCCGTTCAGGGTGATGTTGTTCTGAAAGTCGACGTTGACCTGCGGGATCCTTTTGAGGAGCTCGTACCCGGTGGTCACGGTTTTTGCGATGGCTTCCGGAACGGCATAGACGGTGCGGTCGACCATTTCCCTGCCTTTCAGCCGCTCGGCCACCACTTCCACCTCGCCCACTTCGGTGGTGGTTTCCACCAGCCAGAGGGTGTCCATGACGGTTTCAGGAGCGTCAGCCGCCACGGAAACCCTTTTTCCCACGGGTTTGTACCCCACGAAGCTGACCCTGACGAGGTAATCGCCCGGTTTTACATTGTCGATCAGATAACTACCGTCGGTCAGGGTGATCGTACCCCTGACCAGGGCCGAATCGGGGAGCTGCACCAGTCCGACCGAAGCAAACTGAACAGGCGACTTGTCCTTCTCATGGATCACGAACCCGGAGATGTTCTGGGAACCGGCAGCCAGGGGAAGTATCAGCAGTGCGAGGAAGAGGATTTTTTTCATTTATTTGATTGTGATGTAGTGACGGCACCTGATCTGCATTACAGATCCGGCGAGGATGCAAGCCCAGCCGGTGCGTTTGCACCCTTGTTGTTGCCGTTTTGCAATCCGGACATTACAGGGCTTTCACGGTTGTTTCACCGGAGATGGTAAGGGGTATTTGCATGCTTACGCCAGGGGCGCTGACACCCAGGTTCCCCGAAATGCTGGTTTTTCCGCTGCTTTCCAGGGGTAATCCGGTGCGGGTGTCGATCAGCAGGGTGGTTTTGCTCATGCCCCGGAGATCGTCGTAACTCACCGTGGCTCCGCCCGACAGGAGGGGCGCCGCCCCGGTCCTGGCCAGGATCACGGACTGGGCTGTGACGGCGGCGGCATGGTCACTTACATTGTCGAGGTGGTAGCCGGAGACAATGCCGAGTTCCATGCCCCCGGCATTCATATTTTGGTTAATCTGCCAGCTGTCGCCGGCGGAAACCTCCCTGCCGGGAAGGTTCCAGGTGAAGACTTCAATCATGTTCTTCAGGCTGTTGGCACTAACCATGTTGACGATCTCTTTTTTGACGGCATCGCCCATCATGCCGGTCAGCGTGATGGAGGCGGTGTCTTTCAGCAGGATATCGGCCAGCATGCCGGCATTGACGATGTCGAGGACATGGCCCGAGTAGTCGATTTTGACAAACAGGGCATTTTTGCTCAGCCGGTTCATGAAGAAGGAGAAAAGGGAGGAAGTCTCTTCCGAGGTGACGTCGCCCTCACGGGTAGAAGTGATGACGGTGGTTTTTCCCATGGCATTGGTCCGGGTGTCGATGGTGTCGAACCGGATTTCGGTGACCAGGAAGCCGGGCGTGGCTTCCAACATTTTCAGGGAAATGACATAGCGGGTTTGGGACTCTGTAACCTGGGCCATTCCCTGGACGGTCTGGCTGATGGTTTGTTCCGTCACGGAGCTCAGACGGTAAACCTTGTTCTTCTCAGGGTTCAGCCGGAGTGCGGCTTTTTCCTGGCTCTTCCCTGCCAGACACAATGCGGCAAAAATAACAACGAATAATACTCTTTTCATGGCCTTTCTGATTTTCAAGTCATGGCATTAGTATGAAGTGTCCCTTTCAAATTACATTGCCATCGAAACTTCGTCGCACCATCAGGCCACCCGTTTCTGCCGGCAGGGGCGGGCAGGGCTCATCATGCGGTGTATCCCGGATCTGTCGGCCGGCATTCCGAAATCGTCGCCGCGGAATGCATCGTTCAAAGGCTTGGCCGCAGATACTGAAGGGGTGGGTGTCCGGTGAGACCCTCAAATCTGTTGTAGACCGGGGTGCGGTTTGCGCAGGCTTTTCCCGGGGCTTCCGGGACAGGGTCTGTCGACCGCGGCGAAAGGGTTGCCATGCTGCCCGTTCCGGATGAAGAGGCCTGATGCCGGAGGATCCGGGTCTGGGCGCTGAGCGTATCGTTGGTTACTTCATCGATGCTTTTCTGATGGTGTGGTTGACGGCTCCCCCCTTTCCGTTGATGATGCTTCTGACTTCGCTTTCCCGGTTGCCGTTTAGCCAGAAGATTACTTTGTGGTGGATGTCTTTTTCCAGGTGGAAGGGTGTTTCGATGGCCTGGTCAACGATGACCGGAGCGTTGTAAAAGACATTGTAAATTCCCAGTCCCCAGGCTTCGTGCGATTGAACGTGGCCGGCCACTTTGTAGGAGGCAAATCCATGGACCCCGTCGTGCATCCAGGCATCGGCCGACGGGGGATCGTAGGGCATTTCGCTCTGGTAGAAGAAAACCCTTCCCCCGTTCCCGTTCCAGAGGGTCTGGTATTCCTGGTTGTGTTCGTTGAACAAACCGTAGATTGTCACATCATTGCCGTTGACAACCAACCCGTTGGCGCACCGGTTTTTATCCCAGCCCACGCCGTTCCCGTGATCGGCCCTCCAGAGCCAGAGGTGGTCTGCCACCACCTGGTTGCTGTTGATGACCAAGGCGCTTTTCACCGACCCTTCGTGCGGACCTCCTACTCTTACAAAAATATCGTAGAGGAAGGTGGGATTTCGTGCATGGTTGTTTCCGGATCCCGGTTCTCCCACCCGGAGAAGGGCTTCGGAGGGGATGAAGCCGGCGTCGAGAAGGATGCCGGCGATGGTCACTCCGTCGACATCGGCGACCTCCATCGCGCGGTTGCCGTTCCGCGGAACAACAGACGGCATGCCGAGGCCCAGAACGACCGTATTGGGGCGGGTAATCCGGATCGGTTGGTCTACCGGGTAGATGCCGGGAGTCAACAGGAGGTTCTTCCCTTTTCTGAGGGCCCTGTTCAGGGTTTCGGAATTGTCGGCACCCGGCCGGGCGATGTGGAAGGTTTTCAGATCCGCCACGGTTCCGTCTTTCAGCGGATCGGTCCAGCCTGGTCCGGATGACTGCTCCTTAAGGGGCGGTATTTTTACCTGGAATCTTCTTCCTTTCAATATAAGAAAGGGCTTTTCGCGAATCAGGGGTACCTTCTCCAGGGTGGTATAGGGGTTTTCAGGAAAGTTCTGTACGGGAGCGCCGGTGACTCCCATGAACATCATGTTCCAGTTGCCTCCGGTCCAACCTCCCAGTTGGCTGTTTCGGGTGAACCATTGCTGCTGGGGACCAGAAGCCACCCGGCCCTCAATTTTCGAGTCGGCCAGAAATCCTCCGCTCGCATAGCCTATGTCGAACAGGTTCAGGTTCCCCCTGATGTGCACTCTTCTCATCGGCGACGCCTGGGATACGCCCCAGGTGACGGTCGAATCGGCAGACGGCACGATGGTCAGGTTTTCCACCCCCCGCCAGAAATTGGTCAGTACACTGTTTCTCCTGGTGTTGGACCGAACGGCTCCCCTGATCACCACATCGCCGGGCGACTCGCCCAATCCCAGAATCTGCATGTAATAGCCAACCCGGATGTCGAGATCGTAGACCCCCGGTTTAAAAAGCAGGGCATACCGGTTCTGGTTGAATTCGCTGCCGCGACCCGATTGCCAGGCAAACAGGGTGTCCAGCAGGACCTGGATCTCTTGCATGTCCATGCCGGGATCAAAAACAAACAGGTTACCGCCCGGCAGGGGATGGTTCGTCCCGGAGGAAAAGGGGTGAAAAACGGACATCGCATCCTGCGACAGAATTCTGCAAGGTCCCGTCAGCAACATCAAATTCAAAAACAGTAAGCCTGTCTTTTTCATCTGTAAAAATTTTTGGTTCCTATGGTGAAATCCGTGAAACAGATGTAATGACCATGTGGTTAATCATCATGGTTGGTGCATCATCTTGCATGGTCATTTCATGGTACGATGAGATAATCCTCCCCGTACCCACCCAAGGCGCGTACCACACGGATTGAAGGTCGAAAATAATCAATTATGGTCTTTCTGAAGGGTGCGGACTTGTATTGTTCATCCTGAAGCAACGCCCGCCGGTACATTTCAGCAATACTCTATCGATTTGATACCGCGGATGGATTCCAGCGATTCATCCCGGATGAAACGGCGAATGACTTCCACGGTGACATCAAACTGTTCCAGGTGGAACAGATGATCCGCATTGCAAATCGTCAGAAAGACCGAATTCCGGATGGATCGGGCGATGTCGCGGCAGTATCCGGGTTTGGTGTATATGTCAAATTCTCCCGTCATAACCATCGCTTTTACATCCATTTTGCCGCTGATGTCGAGCGGTTCGTGTATCAGCAGGCGGGTGGTGTTCTCGATGAATTTCCTTTTGAAATCTTCGTTCATCTTCACCAGTGCTCCGTACAGGATCCGCTCCACCAGCCTGAAATTATTTATCATACCGGGGTTCTCCCGGTATGTCAGCGTATTCAGCACATCAACGGCAAACTCCTCCATCCGGTTTTCCTTCACCTTCTGAACCGCGTCGCGGGTGGCCTGCCATACCTCCCCGGGGATTTGTTTCATGGTCCCCATCAACAGGAGATGGGATATTTTTTCCGGATGGTTGCGGGCATAGGAGTAGCCGATGGGAGTTCCGTAGGAGACGCATACCAGCTCTATCTTTTCCGCTTTCAGATCCTGCACCACCCTGTTCAGCGCTTCGGTCAGATAGGCCAGATCATAGCCGCAGGGAAGAAGGTCCGACTCTCCGGCACCCGGCAGATCGACAAGAATCACCCTGTAATCCTGACAAAAACAGCTGGTATATTTTTTCCAGGAATTTTTATCCTGAAACGCCCCGCTTAAAAGCATGACCGGAGGCTTTCCGCAATCCGGCTCCGGGGGACAAACGGTTCTGTACCCGTAACTGAATCCCAGGTAATTCAGTTGCCTGTCTTCCGAAATGTACTCCATGGCCCCTTATTTTTTTTGATTTCCCCGGATCGCATACCGTACATAACAACCCTGCCCGGGCATTTTCGAGATCAGAGCCACGAATCGGCTTTCCCGTGCAGGGGGCATTCAGCCGGATTTTCCGGCGCCAAACCCCCATATCAAGCATTTACCCTATACAATATACAAAAAAAAACTGGTTTTCAGGAATATTGACAGGTTAAAAACAATCCCGGGCGAACCCGGATCCATAAGGGGCGGAAGATGCCAATCCCTGCCTGAAACGGAGAGGATGGCGGCGGGAGCGAGACGCACCGGACCGGGATGTTTGACAGATGTCCGGTGTCGGAAGCGCAGGGCATACATTCCGATCCGGGCTCAGTTTTTTGTTACAGGATTATTTCTCAGACCTTCATTTCTTTGTTTTCTGTAAAGATTGTTGGCCACCAGGATATCTTCGTGTTTCTGACCGGTCAGACCGCAAAAGCCGCACCGCCAGTCATCGACGCTGCGGGAGAATACCAGCAGTTTTCTGTTGCATCCGGGGCACACGCAGAGCCACCGGCGGTCATCTCCCCCATGGGGTTCCGGCATCAGATAACAGGAACGCAGCCTGGTGATTATACCGGGGGGATTCTTCAACGCCGCCTCCGTATTCGATACGATCCGCGCATTGAGCTGACTGTTTATTTCCTCGAAAGATACCGGGAAGAAGAATCTTCCGAGAATCAACCTGCCCGGGTATGAGAGGTTCCAGTGGCGGGCTTCGGTTATGTATTTTTCGAGAATCCCCCTTACCTGGCGGGTGATCCGCTCCCCGTTAAACAGAAACTGGGCGATAATGACCGGACTCCAGCCCTGGCCGCTGCGCGTCACCTGAATGTAGTAGTCGTCGGTGAGCATAAAATCGAACAATACCGGACTTCCGCCCGCCTGTTGGTCACAGGCCGAATAACCGCAAACGGAGCTGAATTCCCTGAAATTTTCTTTGAGATTCCCGAACAGATGATCCCGGGTGAAATTAAACCCTTCCTGCTTGACTAAAGCTTTCATAACGCACATTTGTTAAATAATTATACAATGTGCATTTCAGTAAACGGCAAGTGAGTCTGACACACTTTTTTGGCTGTAATCCGCCCGCATACTGAACCACCGTGGCGTGCCGCTCGGTTGGTATCCCCTTTACGGGATTCCTGATACACTGTAAAATAATATTTTTTTTCTGAATTGACAAGGTGAGAAAGGAAAAAGAGGGAAATCCGCCGGATCAAAGCACAAACAACCATGGCGGGTTTGATTTCATGGTTCCGGTGCGGGCGGATGCAATTTTCCTTAACTGCCGGTTCAAGGAGATCTTCTTCAGGCAATTGGTGGAAATACAGCGGTTTGCTGCATGATGGCCTGCCCTTGGTTTCGGAAAAGAAGATTGTTAAGCGGCAAGCGGATGTTGAAAAACCATTAATTTTGACACTTGCTCAGTGGCCGGCCGGATTGCCTGTAAATGGTTCCCGCGCATGTTCAGAACGGATAACTGCCGGTCCTGGTTTATTTTGTCTAATGTTATATTTTACACGTGGTTATGAAAATGAGAATTTACACCCTTCTGGCCGTTTTGATGGCGGGTATATCGATGGTTGCCGGGCAGCCGTCGGGAGTGCGGACCTATGATTTCAGGGACGGGGCTCTCATTGCAGCGGGAAAGAGCGAAGACGGCACCCTGACCTTAAGCGGGGGTTCCTACCAATTGCATGGGGCCACCTATGGTCTGAATATGAAAGCGGGAGGGGTGATCACAATTGCTGTAACGGGGAGCAGTACGGTCCGGTTTCTGGGTTCCAAACATTCGGGACTGAACGTGACCGGCACAGCCCTTGCGGAAGGCGACCTCGGTACCCAGCCCGCCAAAGTCGTCAATGACCTTTCGGATACGTACGACTTTGTCTATTCAGGGCCTGCCCGCATCCTTACCTTCAGAACGGTCGCCGGTACCGGAAACGACCTTTACCTGCCCTCCCTTGCCGTCATCCCCTCGCAAAAGGGCGCCGACGCTTCTGCAGCAGGGAAAAATATCGTCTATTATTTCGACCTCAGGGACGGAAGCATCATTCCCGACGAAACCGGTTTTAACGGGAACTATACGATAGAGAAAGGGTTGTTCAAGGTTGAGTGCGGGCCCAGCAATGCCTACAAGTACAACGGGGCGGACCATGGCTCGGTATTTAAAACAGGCAACCGGATAACCCTGCAGGTTGCCGGCAACACCACGGTTAAAACAGGGGGTTGCCGTTATTCCAACGGCACGGTGACGGTTTCGTCGGCGACCGGCCGTTTTGACAAAACCTCACTCTCCACGCAGACGGCCACCTGTTATCATGAGGATGGGGCTTCGTTCGGTTTCCTCTATGCCGGAACTGCGGGAACCATTGTCATGGAATTTACGGGAACCACCTACATCCCGTATATCGAGCTGATCCCGGTGCCCTATGCGGTGGAGCTGGATCCCTGGGTCGCCAAAGCAGGCACCCTGACGCTGAACGGTCAGGTGATCAATCTGGCATCCGGGGCTTCTCCGGCCGAAAAACCCGCCGTGACTGTCAGCGAAGGCGGGGTGCTCCTTATCACGGAGGAGATGGCCTGGGTAAGGCTCAACCTGGGGGGTAAGCAACTGGCTGCCTATACTCCCTCGTTCACCGGGGATATTGCCTCGGTGGCCGTCCACGGAGACACCCTGTTGGTGACCTATTCCGGTGAGGGTTCCAAACCTTTGGGGTACAGGATAAAGGTGACGGATAACAGTCTGTCGGCAAAACCGGAGGCCGGGAAGACCTATTCCTATAATTTCGCCGATGGCACCGTCTTTCCGCAGGTTTCCTACAGTTCGGTGCGGTATGGCGAGTTTTTCACGGACGACGGGCTTGTCACCCTGAAGAGCAATACGGAAAACCAGGCCGGGAAATTCGGGTACCACGATGCCCAGCACGGGGCGGTATTTTTCCCCGGCAACTCCCTGGAACTCCAGGTGGCAGGCGATGCCACGGTGACCTTTGGTACCTGCCAGTATGGCAGCGCTACGGATGCGGTTTTTGAATTTTCGGGAGGCCAGGGCGGGTTGCTCGGCTCGGTTCCGGCCCACAACATCGGTGCGGGAGCCTGCGGAACCAGCAGTTTCAGTTACAAGGGGGCCGCAGGAGTCCTCACCGCCACCCTGAAAAGTGCCTCCTTCCCCACGGCTGAGGTTTATATTCACGGGCTTACCGTGGAGAATGCCCCGGCACCGGTTGTCAGCAATGCGAAGACCGACGTATGGGATTTCGGTGGGGAGCAACTCGACACCACCCTGTTCAACAACCGGCTGACCGTGGATATCATCAACGCGTGGTATGCGGCATCCGTCACGCCGGGGAGTTCCGGCAATGTACTTCCTTCCTTCACGGCAGGGGTGCTGAGTTGGGTGGGGGGGTCGAACGACCGGCTTCGCACCACCAATACAGCCATTACCCGTTACGACCAGAACATTGCCGGCGCCACAGGCTTTACCGGGCGCATCTATGTGAATTCCGCCGCCGCCGCAGGCCGTTTTCTGAGCCTTGCCCTCGGCGAGGATGACGAAGTCTCCCTGGTGACCCGCACCGATGCCGGGGGAACCATTAACTTCCAGTATGTGGCCGATCCGGCTGCCCAGACCGACCGGGTGGCCGTGACCGATCTTACGACCCTGCAATTCACAGCCCGCGCCGCCGGTGTCTACCATATCTTCGACACGCAGGGAAAACCCAGCTACTTCCGGGTATACCGGAAGGATGCCACCTACGCCACCCTGACCGGATCCGTCGACCTGAGCGAGGCACCCGGCATCCCGGCGAATTGGGCCCTGGTCTTCACCAACAAGGCGGGCAAGAGCTGGAAAGCCACCATGACACCCGCCGGATTCAGCGTGCAACTCCCGGCAGAATATAGCTATTCGCTGAGCCTCTCCGATGCCAGCGGATACATCCTCTCGGGCGTTGATACCCTGACGGTGGGCAAAAACCCGGAACCCTTCCCCGTAGCTATCCGGAAAATCGATCTTTTCACCCTCAGCGGAGCGGTCACCGGCTTGGGCGAACAGCTGGCAAAACTGACCCTCGTTTTCACTCCCGATTCTGCGGCCGGAAAGATCTATCAACCGGCCCCGGAAATCAACGGAACCGCCGGAACCTATGCGGTGATGCTGGAGCCCGGCTGCCGGTACGCCATCTCAGCCCTGGGGGTGAACGATTACTACCCTGTCCCGGATACCATCATCCTGGGCAATGCAGATGCCACCGTCTCCATTGATTTTATATCCAAAACCCGGTATCCTGTCTCCATCCATGCATCGGGGCTCACGGCCGAACAGCAGGCCGCGCTGGGGCTGACCTTCACCAACCTATATGAGAGCGGATATGCGTACGGTTTTGAAGCCGGAGCCGGCATTACCCTGCGTGACGGCACCTACCGGATTACGGTTCACGGGTTGGATGCCTGGCCGGTGGAGGCGGCGCTCACCAGCAACCTCACTGTTTCAGGGGCTGCCGTAAGCAAAACCCTGGCCTTTAAACCGGTCACCCTTTGGTCGTTCGACGATAAGCCGATCCCGAGCGGGACGGAGACCTACAGGGGGTTGTTGTTTACGGGAGCCATCTCCAATGAGGTGGCCAAAGGCCATCTGACGGCCAAATCCGGTTCGACCATCCGGATACCGGTGCAACCGGCCACCCGGATCCGGATCGCCTATTATTATTCGGCCGATTTCACCATCGGGGGCGGCACGGCCTATACCACCTCCAGCGGCAGCACCAACGTATTTGAATATGCTTCCTATGCCTATCCGGAGGCGGAACCGGGCTATGTGACGGTCGCCGTGGGTTCCGGGGCGGGTACTACCTATATCACGGAGATCAGCCTCAGTCCGGTTGTGGCATTCAAACCGGTCGTTTATGTGGGCGCCGACAAGGAGTATAAGACCATCGGGGAAGCGCTGGCCGCCGTTGGTGCGATGGACCGCAGCAACGGGGAGCGCGTCACCGTCGTGATCGATCCGGGGAATTACGAAGAGATGCTGGTCATCACCGTTCCCGACGTGACCCTGAAAAACGGGGCGGCCCTGCCCTCTATTGGTCTGATTAACAAGGGGGTGGACATTGCCCCGGGGGCCGTGCGCATCACCTCCTATTATGGCCACGGGTACAGCTATTACAGCATGGGCGCCGACCAGAAATGGAACGGGGAACTGTTGCAGGTAAACCGGGAAAACGGTTACCTGTCGTACGAAAACAAAGGCTCCGGCACCACCAACGGCTCCTACTGGAATGCCACGGTCGTGATCAGCGCCAACGGATTCGTGGCCGAAAACATCATCTTTGAGAATTCCTTCAACCAGTACGTTTCGCGTAAGGAGTCCGAAGACGTGGTGGTGATGTGGAGTTCCGGCGGCAAGGGGATCAGACCGGTTGACCGAGGCAATACCGCTGTCCAGGACAGGAGTTTTGTGGAGCGTGCCGCCGCCCTGTCCATCACCAACAACAGCGACAAAGTGTTGCTCAACAACTGCCGCGTGGTGGGCCGGCAGGATTCCTTCTACGGGGGCAGCGGTGCCCGGGTCGTTGTCTATAAGGGAGAGATGATGGGTGCGGTGGATTATCTTTTCGGCCCCATGACGGCGGTCTTTTATAAGTCCGGACTGGTGATGAACACCAGCGATGTTTCCTCCGACGCCGCCTATCTGACGGCTGCCCAGCAAAGCAGCGGCCGGGGTTACCTGATGTTTGAATGTACCGTTAAATCGGCCGTCCCGGGCACGGAAACCGCCTCTGCCTATCTTGCCAAACCCGGCTATTTCGGCAGGCCCTGGCAGGCTACCACCAGCGAGGTGGTCTTCTTCAATACCACCGTGGAGACCAGCGACTATCCCGGTTATGCCGGAAAATCCCTGATCTCTCCGGTGGGGTGGACCAACACCCTGGGGGGTGAATCGCGGAAAATGTACGAATACGGGACGGTTGAAAAGTCGGGAGAGAACAACCTGGCAAGCCGCGCCTCCTGGTCGACCGTGCTGACCACACCCACCCTGACCGACGGAACCGCCATCACTACTTTTAATTTCACCAAAGGCAATGACGGCTGGGATCCCATCCCCGGTCTGGTGGCCGCCGATCCTTCCACCGGAATCTTTCAACCCGGGAGGGCGGCAAACGTTGAGGTATTTTCTTCCGGAAGCCGGATCCACATCTCAAACGTGACCGCCCCAATCCGCGTGATGGTCTACAACCTGCAGGGATCTCTCGTCCGCTCGTTTGAAACCGGCGCCGACACGGCTTTCCATGCGGCTCCCGGAGTCTGGGTTGTCCGGGTATGCTCCTCCGGCGGGTTGAAATCGGTGAAAGTGGTCACCCGGTAAAGGATCCTCCTGAATGGAATCAACGCCGCTGACACCATTAAATCCTCTGAGATACCGGGCAGCCAGGTTGGGATCCTGGTCCTCCCTTATCCTGGCTGGCCTCACCTTCATAACCTTCACCGCTGCCATGACGGCCGTTCCGAAGTCCGGACCGGCATGCACCGGCAATTGCCTGGAATACCCGTTTCTGGAGAGCCTGGCCTATTATCCGGGCGATTACTATTGGATGTTCCTGTCGGTTTTCCAGCTTTGCATATGGGTGGTCTGGATGGTCTCCGTTCATTACTCCTCTGACGAAGACAGGCGGATATACAGTTTTGCGGGAATTTCTTTCGGCGTGATTGCAGCCACGGTGTTACTGGCCGATTACTTTATCCAGTTTGCCGTTGTTCCCGTCAGCCTGATGAAGGGGGAGACCCAAGGAATCGCGCTGATAACGCAGTACAACGACCATGGCATCTTCATCGCCCTTGAAGAACTGGGTTATCTGTTGATGAGTGTCTCCTTCCTGTTCATGGCCCGGGTTTTTGGGCGCGAAAGCAGGTTGGGGCGCTCTTTGCGCAAGGTGCTGACGGCCCCTTTTGTGCTTACCATAACGGCCCTGGCAGCCTGTCTGGTCCGGTACGGCGCCGACAGGAGCTACAGGTTTGAAATTCCGGCCATCAGCTTTAACTGGCTGGTCATGATCATCGGGTCTGTCATGGCCGCCCTTTATTTCCGGAGGATGATGAAGAAGCGGGCGGCCTAGCCCCTGCGTGGCCGGGCAGTGCCAATCAAAGGTTAAGTCGCAGAATTACCTTTAATCGGAGATGATGAATACAAGGCATTTATTACCGCCCTTTCTGCTGACAGGATTCGTTGCAGCGGTCCTGGGATGGTTGTCCTCCTGCAGCGGCTCTGTTGACCCGGAGGCAGTCAAAGAAGAGGTATTTGCGGCGGAAAAGGCCTTTGAAGCCATGGCCGCGGAAAAGGGCCTTGCCGAAGCTTTTTCCTGGTTTGCAGCGGAGGATGCCGTCATCCTGCGCGGAAATGATTCGCTCATCGCCGGGAAGGAGGGCATCCGGAATTATTACCTGCAGCCTGTGTTCAGCGCGGCTACGGTAAACTGGACTCCCGGCCGCATCGGCGTTTCGGACGACGGTAACCTGGCCTGGACCTACGGGCCTTTCGTCTGGAAGCTGATCCGGGAGGAGGGCGATACTGTGGTTACAAGAGGCGTTTTCCATACCGTGTGGAAACGGCAGAAAGACGGAACCTGGCGTTACCTCTGGGATTGAGACATCCTGGTTTCAGGTCCTTACACCGGGGAACCCGTCAGGGGAAACGGTCTGTTCTGACTCTGACGGATGGCTTTTTTCCCGGGGTGACCTGTCTTTGCAGGAATAAAACCGTTGAGGATGCCCTGACGATGCCGGGCGATCCCGCATCAGGAGATGCCCGGCGAAAATACGGGATGCTGAGGAATAATCCGTTGAAATATAGGTAATACTGATTCTTACACAACGTGGCAGATGAAAAAAACAGGTGTGAAAATTCCCCGGGACAATAAGCTGGTCCGCTATCTGATGGGGGTGTTGCTGGCCTTTGCCGCCCTGAATGCCTTCGGGGGAGGGTATTACGCCCTGTCGGGTGCGGAAGGGGTGCCTTTGGAATGGCTGGAGGGAAGTCCTTTCAGCAGCTACCTTATTCCCGGTATTTTCCTTTTTGCGGTGGTGGGAGGGGCCTTTCTCACCGCGGCCGTTCTCGCCTTTGCCCGTTCGCGGCATGCCCGCATCTCCGCCATTCTGGCGGTGGCCATCGTGTATTGCTGGCTGGCTGTTCAAATGCTGATCATCGGCTACGTTTCCTGGATGCAGCCGGTGACAGCCATCGTGGCCCTGGTGATCCTGCTGCTGGCCCTGAAGCTGCCCAGGCCGGAGCCTATCCGGGCATAAGATTAAAACAGTCTGAAAAAAGGCAGATTGCGGCCATTACCGGCCAAAGATGTTCATCAGGTCGTTAACCACCCGGGAGGCATCCTTTCCACCGGTTTCCTGTGAAATTTCACGGTTTATCCTGCTGATGGTTACCGGATCGCTCTCCTGGGTGCCTATCTGTTTGATTTTCTGGTTCATGCGGGTCCAGTATTCTTTCTGAGCCAGGATCTGCTTATAGTCGGGGCTTCCGGGCGCCGCCATTTTCAGATCGGCATCCAGTTTTTTCATCAGCATGTTGTCGATTTCCTTTGACGCTTCACGGCATTTCGCCTGAAGTTTCGTGGTCTCAGTGAGCAGTTTGTTTCCTTCAATACCTTCCACCTTTACTTTCAATACCTTTCCGATGCTTGCCACCTCGTCGGCCGACAGGGTGGAAAAATCGACGTTTTTGTCGAGCAGTCTGGTGGTGGAAAAGGCTTCCTTATGGGCGGAGGTGACCAGGTTCATGTCCGACATCGGGGCGCTGATGCCGAACATTTTCCGGTAGGTTTCGTTCATCGAAGCCTGTGCGTCGTTCATAAAAGTTTTGATGTCCACTCTGCTGCCGTCGCTTTTCATCACCCAGGAGGGCTCTTTGCCCGTAAACCGGTCCACGGGACCCAGGTCAAGGTCCATGCTGGCGCTTCCGGCACTGGTGGGGTTACGGAACTGTTTGAAATCGATGTGATCCATCACATATCCCTTGTTTTTCAGGTTCTCCACCATACCGGGGGTCATGTTCCGGTAATTCCGCTGCACATACCGGTCAAAGAAAGAGGTGATGTCGGGGTTCTGTTTGTATTTGAACTGCCATTTGGCATAGTAATCCCCGTTTAAGGCGGCCACCTGCTGGCTTATTTCCTTTTCCAGTTCCTGTATGCGTGCCGTATTCCCGGCGCCGGCCGACCGCAGGGTCTGCAGTTCGTTTTTCATGTTTTTCAAACTGCCGATGGCATCGGAAGCGGCGAGGTAATTTTGTTTTGTGCGCATTTTATCAACGGTGGCACTGATCTGGGCGTTCGTGTCGAAAACAGGTTTGAACAAACGGCTGTCCTTACCGGCAAGCTGCAGGGTGGCTTTGGTAAGCTTACTTACCCCCCACTGCATTCCCAGTCCGATTGCGTACCCTGTGCCGGCCTGTTTGATTCCCTCATAGATCTGGGATTTTGTGGTGGCGCCCTTTATTTTTCCGGCCTGAATGTAAGCGTCGGTAAAGGTGGCGAGGGCCGCCCCATTGGGAGACCAGAACATGGCGGCCTGTTTTAACCCTTCATAAGGGCCTCCTGCGATCATGCCAGTGGCCCCTCCGAAGAGGGCTCCCAAGGCTTGTGTCCCATAGAGGGTGGCAGCAGCTTCGGCTCCGTAAACCTGCGCCAGTCCGGCCGATCCCACTCCCATAAAGGCAGTGCCGGCCACCATGAGTGTGGTTTGAGCGATAAACTCATTTTCATCGGCTTCCGATTCCGCAACCCTGCCCATTTGGTAATCAAACTCGGCATTTCCCTGGATCTGGTCATTAAAGGCGTTTCTCAGTTTCAGGGCATTTTCATAATCGCCTGAAACCACAGCCCTGGCATCCAGGTATTTTTCGGCCAGTTCCCGCGCTTTATCTCGCTGTTCTTCGGGTAAAAGATTGATCTGTCGGTTAATCCGGTCGGCAATCTGCCGGGTGGCATTGACACGCGCCACATGCTCATGGGTATCTTGAATGAATTTATTCCTGGCATACTCATCAAAAGGCTGCCGGGTATGCACCAGTACCCCAGTCTGAAGGGTGGTTATGGCATCCTCTTCGTTTTGCAGGGTCGATTGCATACCCATGATCCGCATGTCACAATCTTTGATTTGCGCCGTCAGGTTTTTTCGTGTAGCATCATCTTTTGCATTGAACCTGTCGGTGGATAAACGATCGCGGATCGATTGCTCCCGGATGATCTGACCGTTGATGGATTCGATGATTTCGCGCCGGGAAGCGATCGATTCTTCCCTGGCCAGCTTCTCTGCGGCCAGCGAATCCTGAAGCGGGGTTCCGGAATTACCCGGTGGCTCCGGAACTTTGTATTTTGAGTCCAGTTCGGCGATTTTCTGTTTTCTGACCTTCCCTTTCAACTGCTCAGCGTCAAGATACGCTTTCATTTCGGCTTTCATTTCGGCCAGGAAATCATCAAGGGCTTTGTCCGGGATCATTCCGCCGGAGCCGGGGGGATAGTCAGACCATTTGTTTCCGTATGCCCAAAGGAGGGCTCTCTTGAAGAAGAACCCGGCTGTCTGTTTCCGGGCCAGGTAACGGTTGCAGGTGTTGATGAAGGCTTTGCGTTCTTCGTAATTTTCGTCGCTCTCATTTCCCGGTGCGGCCATGGCCGACAGCATCATCATTCTCATGTAAGAGGTTTGCTTGAACTCCGGGATTGCGGGATAGACAAACCGGCTGAAAGCGCCATCAAGGGTTTCCATGCTGCGGCCATCGCAGGTCATAGTCTCATCCGCCTGATATATTCTGATTTTGTCGAGCCAGTCGTATTCTGATTCCAGTTCCCCGGTTTCTATGTCGCTCAGCTCAATTATCCGGCATACCTCCCTGTTGTTCACCTTTACCTTCAGCAAGTGCCTGAAAAGGGGCTCATACAGCTGTTCAAGCCCTTCCGCCTTAACCGGACTCAGGCTGTAGCCGGCCCAGCACTCTCCCAGGTCGCCCCGGTTTTCTTTTTTGGGCAGCATCCGCTTGTAGTTCTGTGCGGCGGAACATTTTGCCTCCACCGGATCGGGGGGATTTCCGAGCGCTTCAATCTTCCCGGCCAGCACCTGCATAGCCTCTTCCAGCAGCCGGAATGCCGGTACGTGAAAACCCGCTTCGTTCATCGCTTTTTCCCAGGCATCCTGGTCGTCGAGTTCAACGGCGTATCCGGCATCAAGGAAAACCATCGTCACCGCCTGAAGACTGCTCACATAGGCCTCACGAACCGCAAGGAACCGGCTGATGAGCGGATTCAGCCGGTTGAGGTAGTCGATGATCTCCTGAGTGGGAAAGTCGAACAACGGCGCCCATACCGCTTCAAATTTGCGGGCTTCTTCATCGGGCATGGCGCCGTATATCAGCCGCATTCCTTCAAAGGCCACCGATACGGCTGCATGGTAATTAAAGCCGGATAATTTGTCAAGATCAGGAATGGGAGGTGGAATAACAGCTTCTGTTCCGGAAGGAAGCTGGTTGGTGGCTTTCGTGGGGAACGACTCCCATGGGGTTCCTTCCGGAACCTTGTTCCGGGGGGCGCAAGGGTCGGCGGATGAGAACTTCACTTCAGGGATCCTCCCTTTTTGCAACGGATTTGCCGGCAGGGATTCCAGTCCGGGAAGGAAAACCGAGGAGGTATCGGTCTCAGAAAGGTAACCGGAAACGGCCGCCCTGGCCTCCTGATATTCTGTGGTAATGCCGGGGTTTTGATGTCCTTGTCGTCTTGCTTCAGACGATGGCATAATGATCATCACTGAAACAAGGCAAATGGTGAACCTCAGAAATGAACTGAACAGAGAAGGGTTTGGTTTCATGATAAAAAATGACAATTTGTTCCGGACAGCATTGTTCGTCGGATGAACAACAACCTGGATCCCGGATGAGTTTTGCCCGCTAAACTAGCTATTATGTTTCATTAATACCGTTAATCGTCATTTTTATGTGCCGGATTTGCAATCGTAAATAACCTTGTGCGGTTTGGGTGTCCCCGGCGAAGAGGCGTTGTAGGGGAAGAGAGCTCAGATTTCTGAACCTGTCTTATCAATGGCATTTTTCCGGATCGGTGCGGCCCTGGTTTTTGCGATTCCCCTTTCTGCCGGCAGGAAGCGAAGCAAGAATCAGGTGTTGGGCATTTATTAAACTAAAGGGTATCTTTGGCCTGAAAAAACCGCTTCATGTGGTATAAAACCCATCGTGATGTATAAGTATGTTTTTGGCCCGGTCCCTTCAAGAAGGCTGGGAATGTCCCTGGGGGTTGACCTGGTACCCAAAAAAGTCTGCACGCTCGATTGTGTGTATTGCGAGGTGGGGAAGACCACCAAACTCACGCTCGATCGCATGGAATATGTGAAAATGAGCAAGATAAAAGATGAGTTGCTGGCTTATTTCCGGGAGAATCCGGCACCCGATTTCATTACCTTCTCCGGATCGGGAGAACCCACGTTGAACCTTTATATGGGGGAAGTCCTTCATTTCATCAAGCAGAACTGGCCTTCCATTCCGGTAGCCGTTCTGACCAACGGCACCCTTTTTTACGACAAGGGGGTGGTGGATGCCATCAGGGATGCCGATGTGGTCCTTCCCTCGCTCGACGCGGCAACGGAGGAAACATTCCGGAAAATCAACCGGCCGCACCCGGAGCTCGGTATCGACCGGTACATCCATGGCTTAGCTGGTTTCAGGGAAGCATTCAAAGGGCAAATCTGGCTGGAGGTGTTTATTCTTCCAGGATACAACGATGATGAGCGGGAACTGGAAGCGTTGAAAACAGCCATATTGAAAATCAAACCCGACCGGGTGCAACTGAACACCCTTGACCGGCCCGGAACGGTGCCCGGACTCAGAAGCGCCACCCGGGAAGAGCTGGAGCGGATCGCCGGCTTCTGGAATCTCGACAGGGTCGAAATTGTGGCTGCGGCGCCTGCCCGGGAGAAAATCCAATCCTTCCGTAAAGATCTGGAGACCGCCATCCTGGAAACCATCCGAAGAAGACCCTGCACCCCCGATGACCTGGGGAAGATCCTGGGCATGCACGTCAACGAGGTAAACAAGTACCTGGATGTGCTGGAAGCTGCAGGGAAAATTGAGACCGCCCGGTTAGACCGGGGGATTTTTTACCTGATCAAGGGAAAGAAATAGCCCCCTGTTTTTGATTTCCGGATTCCGACCGCTTGCGGCTTCACCCGCGAAAAACATGTTTTCATCAGCAATATCGTGCGTTGCAGACCCCCGGGGAACCGGGTCCTCACCCCCGTAGAAGCGGCGGTATGCCTTCCCTGGCTGCTGAAGCAGATAGAGCTTGTCGACCCGAAGATTCTCATTCTGCCGGGTGCTTCGGCCCTGCAATACATGGCGGGCCCCGACCACCGGATCAGCAGGGAGCGCGGTACATGGATCACCTGCCTCGACCGTCCGGCCATGCCGGTATACCATCCGGCGGCCTTGTTGCGGAACCCCTCCCTGAAACGCGAAACCTGGGAAGATTTCAAAAAAATCGTATTTAAATACCGCGAATTGGCGGACCCCCGGCACTTTTCAGCCCACGTGTGATTCAGCGGTTTTTTTTCTTTACCGGTCACACCATGAGAGGTCGTTTTATCGGAGTAATTTGGTAAATTTCCGGTTCATCAAAAATCTGTAAATGTTGAGATGCTGCTTGTTGTTTATGGCTTTGCTGGCCATTGCCGCCGAAGGTACCCTGAAAGCACAGGAGGTGGAACCCCTTCAGGCTGACCGTCCCGACCAGACCGAATGCGCTTATTTGGTGCCCCCGGGATACATACAGGCCGAAACCGGCTTCCTGTATGAAAAGGGAGGTCCTGATGCGCGAAGTTTTCTTTATCCTTCGATCCTCTGGAAATACGGGGTCAACGACCGTTTCGAAGTGCGGCTGATCACCGAAGCGGGTACGGAGGAGTACGGAGAAGAGCGTATTTCGGGATTTTATCCGCTGACGGTGGGCTTCAAAACACGGTTGCTCGATGAGCATGGGATCGTTCCACAGACCGCCTTTCTGGGGCATCTCACCTCCTGCAAGTCAGGAAAGGAGGCTTTCAGGCCCGAATGGCTGGCCCCCTCCTTCAGGTTGTCCATGCAGCACACCCTCTCCGACCGCCTTTCCCTGGGGTACAACCTGGGAACGGAATGGGATGGGAATTCGAACGAGCCCACGCATATCTATTCCCTGGCTTCCGGAATTTCGCTTACTCCACAACTGGGAGGATTCATCGAAGTGTACGGTTACCTTCCCGTGGAAGGCGATGCCGACCACCGGTTCGACTGCGGAGTGACCTATCTGGTCGGCAATGACCTCATGATTGACCTTTCAGGTGGGGTGGGGATCACCAATAATGCCCCCGACCGCTTTATTTCCCTGGGTTTCTCCTGGCGGTTTGATGTGAGGAAGGAGTGACGACCGGGGTCATCCTGTAATCCGGGGAAAAAGATCAATTTTCGCAGTATATTGCGAATAAAACACTAATTATTCGCATTACGTTGCGATTTTTTCAAAGTGGCACACCAGGACATTCTGTTTGTCGCCATGCCAGTTGTGAAAGCCGTTTCCGCGGCAGTCTTTAAATTCGGGGCAACGGGCGCATTGACCCCTGCGCATCCAGCTGCGGTCCCTGAAGGGTTTAAATTGCGTTTCCCATACCTGGAAAAAATTGTCGCGGTAGATGTTGCCCTGAGCGAAAGAGCGGTCGGTGTTGGGACAGGCGGAAATTGAACCGTCAATCAGGACCGATCCGATGTTGATGCCCGCCCTGCAGAAGAAAGGAGTGTCGCGGACGAGCGATTCATAGGGCCCGACATATCCTTCGCAGCTGAAGCTGACCTTTATGCCACCTGTTTTCCGGGCTTCGGCGATGAATTCCATCAGTCCGGTGAATTGTTCGCCGGTCAGCCGCAGTTCCGGGATATCCCTGGCCCTTCCGATGGGGATGATGGTAAAGAGCCGCCAGGCTTTGACGCCCAGATTGATGAGTGTTTCCCTGATTTTGGGTAACTCGTCGAAGTTGATCTGGTTCACGCAGGTCACCACGTCGAAGTTGAGGCGGGGAGAGGCGGCTGCCAGGGCGATGGCTTTGGTCACCCTGCCGAAGCTGGCGGATGAATTCCGCAGCCAGTTGTGGGAGGTTTCCAGTCCGTCGAGGCTGATGGTCAGCGCTCCCAGTCCGGCCCCCAGCAGGGATCCGTGTCTTTCTTCGTCATAGAGATGGCCGTTGGTTACCATGGACCAGTGCATGCCCCGCTTCCTGATTTCCTGACCACATTTTTCCAGGTCCTTCCGCAGAAGGGGTTCCCCGCCCGTCAGAACGACCGTCAGATTCTCCGCCGGTTTTTCGATGGTGTCGAGTGCCGCAAGGAAGTCTTCCAGAGGCATGTCGGGGAATGCGGAATCCTGTGCGCAGTCGCTTCCGCAGTGGCGGCACCGGAGATTGCAGCGGGTCGTGCATTCCCAGAAGAGATAATTCAGTTCGTGGTGGCGCGTTTCTGCTTCCCTGAACAGCCGGAAGGCCTGTTTTCTGAGAGCGGCAAGCATTTATTTGGGGGAAAGCATCACATTCAGCTGCACGCGTTCCTGCGGAAGGTCGATCAGGGTGTCTTTTTTCAGGAAGGCCCCGTCGGTGTTAAGGTCCGTGTCTTCGAAGGAAACCCTTGTACTGTCGGTGAACAGGGTCCACAGGGAGTATTTCCCGTCCTCCCCGGTGATTTGCGAACTTCCGGTTTCAGGGACGGAGACTTTGATTCCCTTGACGGGAAGTGCCGTGGCGGAAGATTTCACCGTACCTTCGACGAGCATGTCAAATGCCATGTCCTGCGGGGTACCGTAGCAGGCCTGAAAGATGAAAAGCGCCGAGCCGAAGCTCAATCCGCCGATCAATTTACGAATCCATCCCCTGTTCATTGCAGTGTTCTTACATGTCGGTTGTGGCGGCCACCTGATTGAACTCCGGATTGTTATTCCGTCTTACGAATTACAGGTGAAGCCCCGATTGACCGGTCATACTTCTATGACACGAAATTAATGAAAAAGTTGCGTCCAAAAAGAATTATGGAGTCTGAGAATATCAAACTAATTGGAGAGGTTCGCTAAATCCTATCAAATCCAATTGATTCCAAGTAATGAAAGGTGCTGTCATACAATTCAGGTAACCGAGTTGGATCATCCTGATCCCCTGCTGGAACAAAAATGACCATTCCCTGCCTCGCGCGAGTTAATAGAACCCGATATGCGTTTTTTAAATACAATTTTCTTTCGGGACTGTTAATTTTCTGCCATTTATTCCCTTTAAAGGAGCGGTACTCCCAGTCTTTGTGCCTATTATATTTAAAATCCCCATCCCAAGTAACGCAAGCCCAGTCTAGTTCCAGCCCTTGAATATGAAACTCAGTTGCCACATCTTCAAGATAATATGATGATCTTACGTCATCTTTGTCATTTAGAAACCAAAAAATCGGATCAATGGGAGATTTAACATCGATGGCGTAGGGTTTTAGTCTTTGAGCCTGGGAAGAGACAATAATCCCATAACGTTCTGATCCTCTGGCTTTGTCTTTCAGCCATTTTTTTGCTTTTATAAGATCTCGAGTAATTACAATTGGGTATTTCTCTTTTAATTCCGTGTATGTTTTACTGGCTCCATCCATTTCTATATCAAGAATCTGTTTTACTAGTTTTGAAACATTTTCTGCGCGAAAAGAACGCATGGAAACAGCTAAATGAAGAAAATCAGAATAAATAACATTTGATCTATATTTAATTTTTTCCAGATTCTCCTCAGCATTGTATTCACTGTCTGTTAAACGATTTGAAACATAGATCTTCCAATCCGGATAGGATCTTTCAAGGGAGTTGAACCATTCACTTATGCCTGCTTCACCTGTATTAATTTCTTGACCACCTCCAACTAAACATACAACAACTGCCCAGTCAGGATGTCGGTTTAAGCATGAAATGAGAAATTCAGGTTCTGACATTTCGAAATTGGGAAGACCCTTTTTCCTTTTCATAAAATTGGCAGTTTGTTCCAAGGTCCAAGCTCTTTGGGCTTCATCGAAGAGGACAACATGCTCAACTGGTGGACGATTGTCTTTAATCCCTTCATCCCGGAAATGATGGACGATTTGGATAAAAGCCTTCACTTCACTCCTGGCTTCCCCCTTTTTGATTTTTCCACCATTTTGTGAAGCACGTTTCATTTTATCACGTGCAAGTGCTTCCTGTAAGACGGCAACCAGTGGCCCATTGCCGGAAAGGAAAACACTGTATAATTCACTGTTTTTGTCGAAATGGGTAGTCGCAATGTTTAATCCCACTAAAGTTTTTCCGGCCCCGGGGACACCTGTTACAAAGCAAATGGCTTTATCTTGTTTATCCCTCGAGTCTCTTATGATTTTGGATAGGTAATCCGATGTTTGGTTGAGGTTTATTGCACTCGCATCACTCCTGGAGATATCTTTTACAGAATGATTATTATACAGCGCCATTGCTGCTTCGACAATGGTTGGGGTCGGCTGATATCTTCCTTGTTCCCACCTTTTAATATCAATTGCATCTTGATCATTAAAGTACTTCGTAACCTCTTGAATTAATAAACCTAAAGATTCACTATTGCTTAATAGCGGTTCTACTATCTGATCATGGTGAGTTATTAGGGTGAAATATTTTTTATTAATTTTTGCATCTGTGCATACGAGCACAGGGGCGATTATTTTGTCATGACTTGTTTCATGGAAGTTTTTCATGTCCAAGGCATAATCTAGCACTTGATCAATGGCATAAGAAACAAATTGCTTTTCCCCTACTTTAAATTCCAGAATGAAAATGACTGACTTTATGATTAATAGGATGTCTATCCGTTTACCCATTCTGGGCACTGAATACTCAAAATAGATTTTGCCGTCGTAGCCCGGAAGTAATTTCTTTAATATTTTAATCTCTTCGATCCATGCACCCTTTTGGGTGATTTCATCTGAGAATTCACTTTTGCGTGCTAATCGGCCTAAAACCTCATCGTTTGAAGTACTCAGAAAATTTTCTATTGTATCGGAATAGTATGCCCTATCCATTAATTTTGTGTATTGGTGGTGGCTAAAGTAAAGAATAATATTAAGATTCCATATAATCAAATTGGAAGATATCAGTTATACGAAGGAATCCAATGTTATGGTGTTTAAACATAAAGTGGTGAATATATATCAAACAAAGGTAATATCAATACTGACTGGAATCGCGTTTTTAGGGGTAACCGCCCTTTCACATCCGGTTTCGGCCCAAAGACTGATGGATGCCAACAGATCAACAATCGGTTATATAGAAGAGGGCAGGGTCTTGAATGAAAACCGTTCCACCATCGGGTATCTCGAGAAGGGCAGGATTCTCAACTCAGGCCGGACCACCCTGGGGTACTTTGAAAACGGCAGGGTTTTAAATGCCGCGCGGACAACCTTGGGGTATGTGGAAGATGGACGCGTTTTGAACGCCAACCGTTCCACCCTCGGTTATGTGGAGAAGGGAAGGGTGTTGAATGCCCACCGGACCACCCTTGGTTACTATGAAGAGGTTATCGCCGGTGATGCGGCGCTGTTCTTCTTCTTTTTCTTCAGCAAATGACCGGAATTCAAATCATTGACTCGTCATTCATCCGGTGCTTGCAGGATGAATCAATCCCGGGGCAGCAGCAGTTATCATTTCTCCGTAAGGAATAATCCCGGGATAGTGGGGGAACCGGTTCCTGACACCCCTCCCGGGTAAGCAGCCTCCCGGATTTTAAACAGCAATACCCCGTTTTTATTAGGCCGTCCGATTCAGAAAATGCTAATTTTACGGAAAAGTAATCACAGCTATGTTCAAAAAACTCGTTTTTGCACTATCAGGTCCCTTCCTTGCACTGTCTGCCTTTGCGCAGGGTGAGATCACTCCCGCCCCCGCCGGCTTTGACATGTATCGCAGTGATATACCCCATGGCAGGATAGATACCATCCGGTATGAGTCGGCGACTGTCGCGGCGACCCGGAAAGCCCTGGTATACACCCCTCCCGGCTACTCCGCAGAAAACCGCTATCCCGTCTTTTACCTGCTCCACGGCATCGGGGGTGACGAATTGGAATGGCTGAACGGCGGCCATCCCGGGGTCATTCTCGATAACCTCTATGCTGAAAAGAAAATTGAGCCCATGATCGTGGTGCTTCCCAATGGCAGGGCCATGAAGGAAGACCGGGCCACAGGCAATATTTTCTCACCCGATAAGGTGGAAGCTTTCGCTGCCTTTGAAAAGGATCTGCTCAACGACCTGATCCCTTTTATTGAAAAGAGCTTTCCGGTTTTGAAGGGACGGGAGCACCGCGCCATCGCCGGCCTTTCGATGGGGGGAGGACAATCCCTGAATTTCGGCCTGGGAAATCCTGATGTTTTTGCCTGGGTGGGGGGATTTTCCTCCGCTCCCAATACCCGTCCGCCCGGGGAACTGGTGCCTGACCCTGCCCGGGCCCGGGAAAACCTCAGGCTTCTGTGGATCTCCTGCGGCGACAAGGACGGACTGATGGGGATAAGCCGCCGGTTCCACGAATACCTGACAACCCATCAGGTTCCCCATGTTTTCTTTGCCGACCATGGTTACCATGATTTCAGGGTTTGGAAAAACAGCCTCTACATGTTTTCACAGCTGCTGTTCAGGGAGGTCGACGCATCTGTTGCGGAAAAGGTCGGCAATGCCGGTCGGCCCGCGGAATCGAATGTGCGCGGCGCCCGGTATCCCCTGATATTACCTTGCGGGAAGGGCGTTTTCAGGCTGAAGGCTCCGGATGCAAACAAGGTGCAGCTCGACCTGGGCAAGAAGTATGACATGGCCAAAAACGGAGAGGGAATATGGGAGGTGACCACCGATTCCCTGAGCGAAGGGTTTCATTACTATTCGATGATTGTCGACGGTGTTGCCATTTGCGATCCCGGCAGCGAAACCTATTTTGGCATGGGGCGCATGGCCAGCGGCTTCGAAGTTCCCTTCCGCGGCGACGGATACTACGAAATCAGGGATGTGCCGCATGGCGAAATCCGCATCAGGAATTACTATTCCCGTATCACAAACAGCTGGCGGCAGTTTTACCTCTATACGCCGCCGGGTTACGATGAAAACCAGAGCGTGGATTACCCGGTACTCTACATTCTCCATGGAGGAGGTGAAGACCAGCGGGGCTGGGCGACACAGGGCAAGACAAATTTCATCATCGACAACCTGATCGCCGATAAAAAGGCAGTTCCCATGCTGGTGGTAATGCCCGACGGAAACATCCCCCTGCATGGCTTCGGAACGGAAGCCCTGGTTGTTTTTGAAAAAGAGCTCAGAGAGAGCCTGATTCCCTTTGTGGAGGCGAATTACAGGGTGAAGAGCGACGCCGGTTCCCGGGCCCTCGCCGGACTGTCGATGGGGGGACTTCAGACCCTGTATGCCGGGATCAACAACACCGCTCTGTTTGCCTACCTGGGGGTTTTCAGCTCCGGATGGATCCTGCCCAGGCAACAGGAGCTTGCCGCCGAGCAATACCATCTCATGAAGGAAAATGCGGAAGAAATAAACGCCAAGCTGAAGCAATTCTGGATTGCCATGGGAGGGAAAGAGGATATTGCCTGGAAAAACTGCCAGAGCATGATGTCGGAATTCGATGAAATGGGGATCAGATACCGGTACAGCGAATATCCGGGCGGACATGCCTGGCCGGTCTGGAGAAACAACCTGTACAACTTTGCACAGCTGTTGTTTAAGTAAGGCAAGGTCAAGGAATCAACCGCAACACCGGTATCGTTGCCGGCCACCAATAAGAAACCCGTGAAAAAAGAGGATTTCCGGATTCGGAAATTTGTATAGAGTTATATCAGGAGAATACAAGATCGGGGTTGAGATTTTTGATATAAAGCACCTTGGTGTCCATCAGTTGGCTCACCTGCGTGGTTTTCTCCGGGAGGCCGGGTTGGTCGGGGTCGGGATGAATGAATACGCAGGCCCTGTCGGCGCCATGGGGAGTGTCGCGGTCGGCCCGGGGAGAATCCGCAGGTTATGCGGGATGCTGGTCGGGATAGTAACAGCAGACCGGCGGCTTTACGGTTCCGGCCTGAAGGTTGGCCCACACCCGGGTGGGGTAGCCGCACGGGCTGGCTCATAATCAGATGCCGGAAGGGAGGCTGCCAAAGAATAATTTTTTTTACGATATTTGTTGAGGTACCCAAACCATGAGTCTATGATCTCATGCATCATCATCGACGATGAGAAACCCGCCAGGGATGCCCTGGAACTGATGCTTCTCCGCTATTTCCACGACAAGGTGAAGGTGGTTGGCAAGGAAGGGTCGGTGAAGGAGGGGGTGCTGTCCATCTATAAACACAGACCCGACCTGGTGTTCCTTGATATCGAAATGCCCGAAGAAGACGGGTTCAGTCTTTTTTCCTATTTCCGGACGGTCGATTTTTCGGTGGTTTTCATTACCGCCTATAAGGAATATGCCATCAAAGCCGTCAAAATGGCCGCGGTGGATTATCTGCTCAAACCTGTCGGCATGGACGATCTGAAAGAGGCCTTGTCGCTGCACGAAAAAAAACAATCGCGGGGGCTTACGCCGGAAACCATCGGCAAGCTCCTGGAAGCCGTAAATCCCAATTCCGCATTCGTGGAAAAGGTGGCTTTTCCCACCTTCGCAGGCTTTCAGCTGGAAAAGGTTAACGATATCCTCTATTGCGTGGCCGACAAGAATTACACGGAAGTATACCTGGCAAACGGAGGGATAATTATTGTTTCAAAACCGCTGAATGTCATTGAAGCCATGCTGCCGCCGAAGCTTTTCTTCAGGATCCATAAATCCTATCTGATCAACATCAGCTATGTCAAGGCATTCAGCCGTGAAGAGGGTTTTCATGTGACCCTGGAAAACGGCGCCAGACTGGACATAGCCAGCAGGAGAAAGGATGAATTCATCAAAGCCCTGACCGGGAAATAGAAAGGCGTGACTCCGTCTTCCGCCGACCGCTCACACCGGTATCCGTTTGAAAAGAGTAAGCAACATATACCTCATTTTTTCCTGTCGCTCCGGGATTTTCAGGAAATGCGGTGCCGGCGGGGGAAGGGTCTCCTTCCTGCGGAGGAGGGCTTTCCGGATTATATGCGCCCTGGTGCCGCTTTTTTTCCCGGTACTCTCGGCATTTGGAGGATCCCAGCCTGTCACCGCCTTCCCTGTGCGACAGTACACCCTTCAGGACGGATTGCCCGGTATGGGGGTGCGCAAAATCTTCAAGGATTCGCGGGGTCTCCTGTGGCTGGGTACCGAAGCCGGATTGTGTACCTTCGACGGGAAAACCTTCCGTACCCTGCTCCCCTCCGAGGGTATGACCGCCAACCAGATCTGGTCGATTGCCGAAGATGATGACGGAAACCTGTGGTTCGGCAGTTTCGGCGACGGGTTGTACAAGTATGACGGAAAACGGTTTACCCGCTTTACCAGGAAGGATGGACTGCGCGACGACCGCATCCGGGTGCTGCATTATTCCCGGAAATTCAACTGCCTGCTGGCCGGTTCCTACGGATGCGTGTCGCTGATCAGGGGCGACAGCATCCTCAGTTTTCCTCCGGAGCAGCCGGGAGCGGAATCGATAGGCACGGTGACCGGCATCGCCGAGGCCGACAGCTTCTTTTATTTGTCCATCTATGGCCCCTGGGGCCCCGCACGCTTTTATCCCGGCGAAAACCGGCTTGTTTCTCTCCGCGAAAACGGAGGAATTTATCCCCCGACTGATTTTTCGGTATTCATCTCCTCCCGGGGGGATACCGTGTTTTCGGATTATACCAGGGGCGTTTGGATCAGGAACCGGAAGGGAATTCTCAGGCTGGACACCCTGGGCCAGGTATTCGGTATTGCGGAAGACAAGCGGGGAAACCTCTGGATGGCCAGCTGGTCGGCCCGGAATAGCGACCTGACCGAAGGCATCTACCGGTACGACGGTCAAACCATCCGGAATTTCAAAACAGCCTTCGGAATCAGCGACAGGGAGGTGTGGACCTTGTTTTATGATCCGGAGCAGGACCTCCTTTGGATTGGAACCACGAACGACGGATTGTTCATGGTCCCCTTTACGGGGATTTCGCTGATACCGGCCGCCTCCCTGGAACCCCGGCAGGAGCGGGTCAACAGCCTCTTCCTCGATTCGGAAGAGCGGCTCTGGATATCGGGCAACCGGGATCTAATCCGGAGGGACACGACCGGAACCTTCACCACCATAGACAAAGTGGCGATGCTCCGGGCTTTCAGAAAATTCTGGACTCCGGAGAAACAGAAAAATTACCCGGAAGCCGAATCAGCACGTAAAACGGCTCTGTCCATGGATCCGTCGCTGATCGCCCGGTATGCCGGAAATGCCGAATTCGACTTCGGGACCGTGGTGGAGGATACCGGGCATGTTTATGTTTTTTTGAGCAGGTTCGACTGCTTCATGTTCGATGAATGTACGGGGCAAATTACCGGACTGGGACCCGACCGGGCCGACGCGGAGATGGCCGTCATGGGCGATACCCTCATCACTGCCGGCTGGGGAAATACCTTCCTGAATACTTCCTACCGGAAAGGGCTCATCTGGGCTGAGGACGAGCGAACCCTGTTCCGGGGTGTGGACTATGGCCAGCCATGGGACATAAACCGGCTGGTGAAGCAGGGGAACCGGTACTGGTACGCTTCCTGGAACAGTGGGTTGTGGATGAGCCGGGGAATGGACATTGTCAATTTCAACCGGACGGATTCCACCCTCAGCCGGGGGCTGAAAGACATCTGCTTCGACAAACAGGGCCATGTCATTTTCGGCTCCATCAACGGCGAGATCTGCATTGCACGCCTGGCGGGCGATTCCCTTGAGGTAGGATACCGGATCAGATCCGGACAGGGATTGCAGGGAAACAGCATAACCTGGCTGGCGGCCGGTCAGAACGGGCAACTGTGGGCCGGCACAAACCGGGGGGTGAACTGCATAGAGCTCGATTCTCTCTATGAGAAGGGAAAATATGTGATCCGCTTCATGGATGAGGAGGAGGGCTACCGGGGCCAGGCTTCCGGAAGGGCGGTACTGGCGCCGGACGGGATGCTATGGATTGCCGCCCGCGATAAACTGATCTGCCTGGAATGCTCTCTTTTCGGAAATCAACAGGACCCCCCCGGCGAGGTCCGGCTCCGTACCCTGACCATCAATTCCCTGCCGGCCGACAGCGTGCCGGAAGTAAACTGCGGGCCCTGGGGCTCCCTCCCTTCCGCCCCTTTTGTCCTGAACCACCACCTCAATAACCTCACTTTCGGCTTTGATGTCCTGAATTATCTGAACCCCGGCAAAGATCGGTTCCGTTTTAAGCTGGAAGGGTACGACCCCGGCTGGCGCCCCTGGACCACAGAAAGGCGCGCCATCTATACCAACCTGCCTCCGGGCAACTATACCTTCCTTGCCGAATCCGCAAATCTTTACAGCGGGTTGAACGCCAAGCCCCTGGTTGTCTCTTTCTCCATAAGGCAACCCTGGTGGGCGCTCGGGTACGTAAGGCTGATTGCAGTGGTCCTGTTGCTTGCAGCCTTTCTCGCGGCCATCCACCTTTACCTGCGACAGGAGCGGGCGAAACAGCGCCGTCAAATGGAGATCGACAGGAAAATCGCCCTGCTAGAAATGCAGGCTTTGCAGGCCCAGATGAATCCCCATTTCATCTTCAACTGTGTCAACGGCATCCAGTACTATGTGCTGGCCAACAAGATGGACGAGGTGCTGAAATACCTTTCCGACTTTTCAAGGGTGGTAGGCGAATCGCTGGCGAATGCCAGCCTGCGGATGGTGCCGCTGGAGCGTGAAATGGAATTTCTGGGCAGCTACCTGCGGCTTGAACAGATGCGGTTTCCGGAGAAGTTCGACTTTGAAATCAGATATGCCGGAGAAACCGATGCCGGCATCATCAAGGTGCCGCCGATGCTGGTGCAGCCCTTTGCCGAAAATGCCATCCACCACGGATTCCTCCAACTAACGGGCCGGGGACAGCTGTCGATTGTATTTGAACGTCTGGGAAGCGACCTGCTGCTGTGTACCGTTACCGACAACGGTACGGGCCGGCGCATTGCGGCGAAACGGAAGGATCCCGAAGTGGACCGCCCCCACAGCGCCAGGATTACCGAGTCGCGCATCCGGTTGTTTAACAGCCCGGAAGAACCCGGGAAATACAGGATTGTATTTACCGACCTGTTTTCCGGGGGAGCTCCCTGCGGGCTGAAGGTGGAGTTGTATCTGCCCATGGAATGGCACGGCGGGGAGTAAGGATTCAGGGTTGTCCGAAGGGATACCCGTCAGCGTTCGTGTGCCGGATTCATACGTTTGTTATGCAAATCCCGGCTTTCGTACATTAGCCGGAGGAGACTATTCTTAATTGGTTAAATTTGAAATTGCCTGACCGGGAGGCAGGGGCCGCGATATTCCGGACCTGTTCAGAGAAGGGTGCCTGTGTAAACAGACTTTCCCGCATTAGGGATCCCGGCGGTCAGAAAAATATTAGCTGCATAGTACGGCTGGAAGCAACGCAGAGGTACACAGGCTGCATGGTGTCCGGTTAACCCCCGGGGTGGAATTTCTGCCATCCGTATGCGGCGCGTGATGCAGCGCGTTAAATGCAGTGCCTTCAGACACAGATCAGGTACCCCCGGAAACGGGGGTCCTTTGTTTCAGGAGGACACGAACTCGGACGCGGCGGTCCGGATGACCTTCCGATCCCGGCAGGGATTCCGGTCTCCGGCGACCTCAAAATCCTGTACTGCCATTCCTGTCCGCCGGCTGCCGCCCTGCAAAAGGCACCATTATTCCAAAGAAGTCACAATTGGCAGCCAAACAAATGCATCAGGGAATACTAAATTTGCTTAAATTGGGTTTTCTTATCAACAGGAATTATCCTGGTTGGCAAACAGGGTTGAAAAGGGCATCCGGGCAGGTCCGGATGCCGGTATTTATATTTACCCGGGGGGTCGCGGCAACCTGCACGTGATGAAATCCACGGCCCGCAGGGTGGCAATTAAACAGCTATTACATGCATTTCAGAGCAATGGAGGCAGGCCCCCGGCTTTTACTGTCGGGGGCGGTGCTGTGGTTTCTGGTGTCCTGTACTTCGCAGAGCGGCGGAAGGGGGGCTTCCTCTTCAGGAAATGAGCCTTCCATCCATAGTGAAGAGCCCTCCGGGCAGACAGTTCCCGGACAGCCGGGTGATGATCGGACCCGCACCGGCAAGCCGGATGAAAGAGGGGAATTTGCCGGCAAGGAAGCGCCAGGGCAGGGGAGTCCAGGAAGGGAGGCTGAGGAAACCCGTTCTGAAGGCGAAGCCGGGCGGGCGTCCGCTCCAGGCTCCGCCTTGCGCAAGGTTACCTTTTACCTCGAGAATTCCCAAAGCATGTTCGGTTATGTCTCCGGGATTACAAGTTACGTTGATGTGGTCTCGGAACTGGCCGAAAAGCCCGATTTCGTGAAGGAGGATATCCCCCGGGAGTTCTTTTTCATCAACGGAAACGGGCCGGTGATCACCCCCATCGGTGACGATCCGGTGGTGCTGAAGAAGAAGCTGAACACCACCGGATTCCGCTGCGGCGACATCGCCCGGAGCAATCTCAACGGCATGTTTCAGACCGCCCTTGACAATGCCGGCGAGGGGGTGATCTCGGTGCTTATCTCCGACGGGATTTACGATACCGGCGACGGGGGGATGACCTCGCTGGTCACCTCCGGCAAGGAAACCCGCAGCCGGTTCATCCGCCGCCTTCAGTCGGCCGACCTGCAGACCCTGATGATCAAGCTCACCTCTGAGTTCAGGGGCGATTATTTTTATGCCTCCCGGAAGGGGAAAGTAACCCTTCATTCGGTGCGACCCTATTACATCTGGATTTTCGGGGAGAGCCAGCTGCTGGCCCGCTATTTCCCCGACAGTTATGTGGCGCAGGAGCTTACGGGATTTGAGACATTGGCCCGGTTTCTCAAGCCGGCAGGCCGGCCGCTGCCCTGGCAGCTGGTTCCGGAGAACAGTCTGGGCACTTTCCGCTTTGACCACCGGGTGAAAAACAGGCTGACGGATGCCCGGCCCGACCGGAACGGACGGGGGTTCCAGGTGACCCTGGCAATCGACTTTTCATCGCTTCCCTTTCCCGGCGAAGTCTATCTCGATACCTCCAGCTACACCTGCAGCGGCAGTTATGCCGTGGCCGGGGTGAAGGTGCCCGTCCGGAAAATCCATTCCCTCACCTTCACGCCCACCCACCTGGTGTCGGTGAAAAGCCTGAAGAACCCCGCCGGCAGGGTGACGGTTTCCCTGGTGA
>JAEAME010000224.1_pt1 | contig 70964 bp, 59 predicted proteins | sample 8958731 | NCBI WGS metagenome assembly JAEAME01 (sample SAMN16933194, study PRJNA681113) | bioreactor sludge metagenome | isolation source: anerobic bioreactor sludge (Control) | place: India:Bengaluru | collected 2018-10-24
TTTACTATGTATTTTTTGATTGCTTAACTATGTACTTTTAGTATACCATAAACACCTACTACTAATTTGGATATAAATACAAAAAATAGTTTAGCGAGATATTTAAATAGTATTAAGTCGGATAAATATATTCTTATTATAAATCATGATGAAGAATTTGATATTGAAGTTGATTACAATTTATCAATTGAACAAAATCAGATGGTTAATCAAATGTCGTATATATAAAATACAATCATATTATAGATAAGAAGTAGATTTAAAAATATAAGATAAGAGTCTTTCTAATGAAGGCTCTTTATTAATTTTTGCATTGTATGAACATTTTAAAACCGCATTAGTAAAACATGAATCAGCTTTCATATTTAACTATTTGTTGAGTTTAGTAAATTAAATAAAAGTAAAAGTGTATTTTAAATTTTATTATAAAAAGTTTTATTTAAGTATTGAAAATTTTTTTAAATCGGTTATAATGTAATTATATGAATTGTTAAAAATTTAGCAAACAATAGTTACTTGATTTTAAATATATATCAATAAATTAATTATACTAATACTTATTTAAGGATTTCTAAAATTTAGATCATATTCATCCTAAAAGATTAGTGCTATATTTAAAATTAAGTATTTTAAAAGTAAATGAAAAAGAGTGAAGCTGTGAAATAGTTAATATTTTTTTCACGAACACAAAAGAAAGGATATTTATTATGAATTTTGAATTAAGCAAAGAACAGCAAATGGCTCAAGAATTATTTAGGTCATTCTCTGTAAATGAAGTAAAACCATTAGCTCAAGAGATTGATGAGCAAGAAAGATTTCCAGTAGAAACAGTTGAAAAATTCAAAAGATACGGATTTTTAGGAATTCCGTTTCCAAAGCAATATGGTGGACAAGGTGCTGATAATTTAAGCTATATTATGGCTGTGGAAGAACTAGGAAAGGTTTGTGGAACATCATCAGTAATAGTATCAGCGCATACATCATTGTGTGCAGCTCCAATATACGAGCATGGTACAGAAGAACAAAAACAAAAATATTTAGTTCCATTAGCAAACGGAACATATTTAGGAGCTTTTGGACTTACTGAAGCAGGAGCAGGAACAGATGCTGCTATGCAACAAACAAAGGCTGTTTTAGATGGAGACAATTATATTCTTAATGGTACTAAAATATTTATAACAAATGCAAGTTATGCTGATATTTTCATAATAATGGCTATGACAGACAAATCAAAGGGTACAAGAGGAATATCTGCATTTATAGTTGAAAGAAACTTCCCAGGTTTTTCAGTTGGTAAAGAAGAACACAAGATGGGTATCAGAGGTTCAGCAACTTGTGAGTTAATCATGGAAAACTGTATAGTTCCAAAAGAAAATCTTATCGGCAAAGAAGGCGATGGATTTAAAATAGCTATGAAAACTCTTGATGGTGGTAGAATAGGTATTGCTGCTCAAGCACTTGGTATAGCTCAAGGTGCTATTGATGAGGCTGTTAAATACACTAAGGAAAGAAAACAATTTGGAAGACCTATATCAGCATTCCAAAACACTCAATTCCAATTAGCTGATATGCAAGCAAGAGTTGATGCTGCAAGATTATTAGTTTATAGAGCAGCATGTTGTAAGGATGCAAAAAAACCATACTCTGTTGAAGCTGCAACAGCAAAATTGTTTGCTTCAGAGACTGCAATGGCTGTAACTACAAAGGCTGTACAATTATTTGGTGGATATGGATATACAAGAGAGTATCCAGTTGAGAGAATGATGCGTGATGCTAAGATAACTGAAATTTACGAAGGTACTTCAGAAGTACAAAGAATGGTTATCAGTGCAAATATGTTAAAATAGATTTAACTAGATTAGAAAGGAATGTATATTAATATGAATATAGTAGTTTGCATAAAACAAGTACCAGATACTACAGAGGTTAAGCTTGATCCAAAAACAAATACTCTTATAAGAGACGGAGTTCCAAGTATAATAAACCCTGATGATAAAGCTGGCTTAGAAGCAGCACTTAGAATAAAAGACGAAATAGGGGCTCATGTAACAGTAGTTTCAATGGGACCTGCACAAGCTGACCTTGCATTGAGAGAAGCACTTGCTATGGGAGCAGATGAAGCAATACTTATTTCGGATAGAGCTTTTGGAGGAGCAGATACTTGGGCTACTTCTTCAACAATAGCAGCAGCTATTAAGAAATTAAATTATGATTTAATTATAACTGGAAGACAAGCAATAGATGGAGATACAGCACAGGTTGGACCTCAAATTGCTGAGCATTTAGGACTTGCTAATATAAGCTATGCAGAAGAAATTAAAATAGATGGAGATAGTATAATTGTTAAGAGACAATTTGAAGATAGACATCACACATTAAAAGCAAAATTGCCTGTACTAATTACTGCACTTAGCGAATTAAACGCTCCAAGATATATGACTCCAGGTGGAATATTTGATGCTTACAGAGAAAAAGAGGTTAAGCTTTGGACTCTTAATGATATAGATGTAGATCAAAGCAATATCGGACTAAAAGGTTCACCTACAAAAGTTAAGAAGTCATTTACAAAGCAGGCTAAACAAGCTGGTAAGGTTTATAATAATTTAGATGCTTCAGAAGCAGCAAGTATTATCATAAGCACATTACAAGAGAAGTTTATAATTTAATTTCTAAAGAATGAAGCGAGTTTCATTCTAAACATGCGAGGTTAGCGTGAAAACTACATTCACGCTATGGAAAAATCAAAAAACAAGATTTTTCATCTAAATTTATTATGCCACTATGTGGCTTAATTGGAGGAAAAAATATGAATATAATAGATTACAAAGGTATCTTTGTCTTTGTAGAACAAAGAGATAAAAATATAGAAAAAGTTTCCTTAGAGCTTATTGGAAAAGCAAAGGAATTAGCAGCAGTTATTAACACTACTGTAACAGCTGTATTACTTGGATATAAAATGGATGAGCAAGCAGCTGAGCTTAACTATTATGGAGCAGACAAGGTTTTATACGCTGATGACAAGAATTTAGATATATATATGACAGAGCCTTATACTCATTCTTTAGTAGAAATAATTAATAAGTATAAACCAGAAATCGTGTTGTTTGGAGCTACAGCTATAGGAAGAGATTTAGCACCAAGAGTATCAGCAAGAGTGAAGACTGGATTGACAGCAGATTGTACAGGACTTGAAATTAATGTTGAAGAAAATAATAATTTAATGATGACAAGACCTGCATTTGGTGGAAATATAATGGCAACAATTGCTTGTCCAGATCACAGACCACAGATGGCAACTGTAAGACCAGGAGTAATGAAACAATTACCAATTAATAGAACAAAAACTGTTAATGTTGAAAAAATATCACTTAACATACCAAAAGAATGCTTCAATGTAGAAATACTTGATGTTATAAAGCATGTCCAAGAAAAGATGAAAATTGAAGATGCTAAGGTTATTGTGTCCGGTGGAAGAGGAGTTGGTAAGCCTGAGAACTTTGCAATGCTCGAAGAACTAGCAGAGTTGCTTGGTGGAACTGTATCAGCTTCAAGAGCTGCAGTAGATGCTGGCTGGATAGAAAAGGATAGACAGGTTGGACAGACTGGAAAGACTGTTAGACCAAATCTTTATATAGCATGTGGTATATCAGGAGCTATACAACATATAGCAGGTATGGAAGAGTCAGACCTTATAATAGCAATTAACAAAGACGAATATGCACCTATATTTGAAGTAGCAGATGTATCAATCGTTGGAGATATAAATAAAGTAATTCCTCAATTTATTGAAGAATTAAAGAAAATTAGAACTAAAAAATAATTAAACAAGAAAAAGCCGAGTATGTATGCTTTTTCGACTTTGTCGGAAATGTTTCTCATCCTCGGCTTTTAAATTTTATTAAATTATCTTCCACTCATTTGTCTTTGAGCCATTTCAACTAATTTCTTAGTCATGTAACCGCCAACATAACCATTTTGTCTAGCTGTCAAGTTTCCTTTATCCATAGCTTCATAATTCGATAAACCTAATTCACTAGCTATTTCAGTTTTCATTTGGTTAAGAGCTTGCTTAGCTTCCGGAACAACGATGTTGTTTGATCCTGAATTATTATTCATATATTTATCTCCTTTCTTTTCTAATGTAGAACTATCTCTAATAAATCATCAAATACTTTATTGAGAGTAGTAGTTATATTATTTGTAAGATAATTTATTTTAATCATGTAAATAAATGTTCAGTTAGAAATTAATTCTATATTTTATTTGAGCTTTTCTGATGTTAAATTACATTTTTTATTGATTTATTGACATTTTAAGATAAAAATCTATTCAAATAATATAATATTATGATAACCATATATTTTTTTAATATAGCTAGCAAATATTGTTTTTTTAAAAAAAATAGTGTAAAATGTAAACAAAGCACTATATTTTGAGAAATTTTAGAATTTATGAAGGGATTTTGTACAATTATGAGAAAAATTATAGCAATTTTAATTAGCTTAATACTTATTCTTAATTTTTCAGCATGCAATTTTAATGATACAGCTAATGATATTGATAAAAAAGGACAAAATAATATAGATGAAGAAAATTCTAATGAAAATATAAACAAGCAGCGAGAAGCAAAAGGAAGAATAACTTATGGAAGTACAGCTTTATTATCTGGCAATAATTTTTTTACAAATATGTGGGGAGATAATATATCTGATAAAATTATCAGAGATTTAATTCATGGATATGAGACTGTTGTATATCAAAAGGAAACTGCTTCTTATGCAATAAATAAAACAGTTGTAAAAAAATTAAATATTATAGACAATTCTGATGGAACAAGAACTTATGAAATTGAACTTAATAATAGCTTGCGTTATAGTGATGCTTCTCCAATAACAGCAAAGGATTATCTTTTTTCAATACTTTTATCTTCTCATCCAGAACTAGCAGACATAGGAGCACGTACAAATGAGTTTTCGTATTTTGTAGGATATGACGAATACAGTAGCAGGCCGATTGGAAGTGAAGAAGGACAAATTTCTAATGTTTTTGAGGGACTTAGACTTCAAAGTGATTATAAATTCTCAGTAAAGGTTAAAAAAAGTGAATTACCGTACTTTTATGACATAATCTATGCTAAAATTACACCTTATCCTATGTCGGTTATTGCTCCAAATGCAGATGTTATTGATGAAGGAAATGGAGCTAAGATAATAGGAGATTTTAATTCGGAAATATTAGAAAAAACTATTAATGATCCTGAAACAGGATATAGGTTTAATTTGAAAGTAACAAGTGGAGCTTATGTTTTAGAAAGCTTTGATCATAATGAAAAAACTGCGATATTAAAATACAATCCATTATTTATTGGAAATTATAATGGACAAAAACCGCAGATAGCTGAGATTGTAATTAAAAGCACTGCATCAGCATCTCAAATAGATGATTTAATTACTGGAAAGATAGATGTTTTATCTGCTGTTACTGGAGATAGTATTATAGAAGAGGGATTAAAGGCAGACAATGTGTCTGTACTCAGCTTTCCAAGAGCAGGTTATGGAAAATTAGCTTTTATGTGTGACATTGGAGCAACGCAATTTGTAAAAGTGCGCCAAGCAATCGCATATTGTATCAATAAATCTGAACTGATTAAAAATTATTCTGAAAAATACGCAAAACCAATCTACGGAATGTATGGACTTGGACAGTGGATGTACAAAGAAAATGAAAATAAGATAGAAAATGAACTAAATAAATATGAGTTTGATTTAGAAAAGGCTAAGTCGTTATTAATCGAAGATGGTTGGACTTTAAACAGTAAGGGTGGTCAATTTATCGAAGGAAGAGACGATGTAAGATATAAAATGCATAATGGAGTTCTTATGCCATTAGAAATTAAGCATTTATCTCCATCAGACAGTCCTATAAGTGATTTGTTGGCAACCATACTACTTGATAATTTTAAAGCGGTTGGTATAAAATATGAGAATACACAAGTCGATTTGCCGGTAATACTTCGTTATATGCAAAGCTATGCTTTAGAAAGACAATATAATATGATTAACCTAGCAACAAATTATAGCGCAGTATTTGACCCATATTATTCTTACCATACAGATGAAAAGTATATTGGTACTAGTAATACAAATTATCTAAAGGATAATGATTTGATGATTTTATCTGATGAAATGAGAAGAACTCCAAGTACTGATAAAAATACTTATTCGAAAAAATGGCTAGAATTTCAGAAGAAATGGAATGAAATGCTACCAGATGTACCTCTTTATTCGGATGAATATCATGTGTTTTTTTCTTCAAAGCTCAAAAACTTTGAAATAGACGCATTTTGGGAATTCCAGCAAGCAATTTTATATTCATACATAGTTAACGTTGTTAACATAGAATAAAAATATACTTTTCATGGCTTTTTTTGCCCTTTCATGTCTTTTGCGAGACAAATCATATAAAATTTTGTATAATCAAGCTATAGCATTTAATGTTACATAAAAGATATGAGGATATGGAATTTGGGGGATAAAAAGATCGTGAAGTACTATGAGATAGTACAGCGCTTGAATAAAAAGCAGTAAAAAATCCATTTATGATGATGGATTTTTTATTTACATAAATTATTTTTTAAAATTGTTGTCAACAAAATAACAAAATTATCTACAATATATTAATGTACATTAATTGTGATTTATGATAAAATAATATAGTGATTTTATTTTTAATATTAGAATGTATTAGCTACTGAAAAGTATATTTTCTGTAGTAATAAATAATGGAGGAATAATTTATATAGCGCCAGAACTTAATTTAAGTTGACGAGGACAGAGTAATTCGAAAATTCGGCGGGAACTCTGCGGCTGCTTGGTCGAAAGAATTTCAACAAATATTTTGGGTAACCAGAAGGACAAAAATGAAATTCAAAAGCAATGGTACATATCTAATTCAATTTTAAGTAGAATTGCAATAAAATAATTTTATTTAAAGGAGAAACAAAATGTGTGGAATAGTTGGATACATTGGGACAGAGGATGTTAAAGATATACTTCTTTCTGGTCTCGAAAAACTAGAGTATAGAGGATATGATTCTGCAGGTTTAGCTGTTATTAATGAGAGTGGAGTTCATATTTTCAAGGATAAAGGTAGAATTAATGATTTAAGAAAAATAGTAGATGAAAATGTTAAGAGTAGTCTTGGTATTGGTCATACTAGATGGGCAACTCACGGTGTTCCTAATAGAATTAATGCACACCCTCATCAAAGCAGCTCAAGAAGATTTACTTTAGTTCATAATGGTATAATTGAAAACGAGGTATATTTAAAAACTAGATACCTAAGTGGTGTGAAATTTGAAAGTGACACTGATACAGAAACTGTGGTTGCTTTAATACAAAAATTTGTAGATGATGGTGAGTCGGTTGAAAATGCAATCAGACACGCGATGAGTGAAATTCAAGGTTCATATGCACTTGCAATATTAGACAAAGAAGATTCTAATACAATTTATGCAGCTAAAAACAAATCACCTCTTCTAGCCGGAATAGGTAAAGGCTTTAATATGATTGGTAGTGATGCTATGGCTATGATCATGCATACTAACGTTTTTTATGAGCTTGAAGATAAAGAATTTATAAAAATAACAAGAGATTCTATAGATATTTACACGATTTATGGAGCAAAGGTAAGCAGAGAGCCATTCAAGGCTGATTTAGACCTTACAGATATAGAAAAAGGAATTTATCCACATTATATGCTAAAGGAAATTGAAGAGCAGCCATTTGTTGTTAGAAAAATAATTAATCAATACAGCGATGAAAATGCATGTCCTTATATAGAAAAAGAAATTATAGATGATTTTAAAGCAGCAGATAAAATATATATTATAGCCTGTGGAACTAGCTACCATGCTGGATTAGTTGGAAAACAGCTATTAGAAAAAATATCTGGAAAACCTACAGAGGTTATAATAGCAAGTGAATTTGTATATAATATGCCAATGCTTAGCCAAAGACCATTGTTCTTATTCATATCACAAAGTGGTGAAACTGCAGATTGTCGTGCAGTACTTGTAAAGATTAAGAGTATGGGATATAAATCTGTGACTATAACTAATGTTAAAGGCTCAACCTTATCAAGAGAATCAGATCATACTTTGCTTTTACACGCAGGACCAGAGATAGCAGTTTGCTCAACGAAGGCTTATACAGCTCAAATTGCAGTGCTTTCTATATTAGCTTCATCAATTAATAATATTATTGCATTAGATGTGTTTAAGGAATTAAGCAGAATAGCAAATGTTATGGAAAGTTTATGTGATGATAATGAAATTTACAAAAAATTAGCAGAGGATTATTTATTAGGACAGAGAAGCTGTTTCTATATAGGCAGGCATATAGACTATTATGTTTGTTTAGAGGCTGCATTAAAGCTTAAGGAAATTTCATACATCCAAACAGAAGGCTTTGCAGCAGGAGAACTAAAGCATGGAACAATAGCTTTGATAGAGGATAAAGTACCTGTAGTTGCAATTATTACACAGGAATCAATAAACCTAAATACAAGAAGCAACATAAAGGAAGTAAAGGCAAGAGGAGCTAATACACTTGTTATATCAACAAAAAAATTAAGTAATGAAAGTGACCAAGTAATTATTGACGATGTACACGAAAGTTTGTCACCATTAGTTTCAATAATTCCAGCTCAATACATTGCTTATTATGCAGCTCTACAAAAAGGCTGTGACATAGATAAACCAAGAAACTTAGCAAAATCAGTTACGGTTGAATAATAAATCAAAAATAAAATTACTTGTAGTATTACAATTAAAATACGACGCCAAAATTAAAAGTAAGGTTGAATGAAGAGGTAAGAACATGTATCTTACCTCTTTTGTGCATATAACTATAAAAGAACTATAAAAACTAAATTAACATTTTGTATCTGTTAATATAATTTAATTAAGTAAGTGGTTATAATGGTAAAAAGGAAATAGACTGTTAATAAAGAAAAATGGATTAAAAAAAGAGGACAAGGTAAGGGTGAAAATTATAAATTAAATACCAAGTTCAGCAAGAGTTTTTTCAAATAAAGAAGGATTAGATTTATCAATGACTCTTTGCATGATAAGTCTAGAAGACTTCATCATCAAAAGAATAGCGATAAGCTCCTTTTGTTTTATTTGTTTGTGGTGAATTAAGTATAACATAAAGAGAGTAATTCTCGCTATTTATTAAGTTTTAGTAATAGCAGTAGTTGCTTTCTGTTGAGCTTGTGTGTAATCCCGAATAGTTTTCCACAAATCCACAGCTTATTCGTGTGTATACATTATTTTCTGTTGCCTTATTTCCTCGAATATGGTAGTATAATATACAGACCTGTCAAATATTGTTGTAATTGGCATAAATACCAAAGATTTAAGCTTTGCCAAATCGGTACAGTTTTTATATTTATATTTAGAAAGTGAGTGTGTCCTCTACGACGGTAAGTCATAAAAACTTTGGAATCTCCTAATTGACAAAGACTTAATGAAAAAAGATCTCTGTCTCCTCTCGGGTATCAGCCCCGCTACCGTTACAAAGATAGGTAAAAATGGTCATATTACTACTGAGGTTCTAATGAAGATATGTAATGTGTTTGATTGTAAGCTTGAGGACATTGTTGAGGTTACAGAGGAGTAATTGAAATTATTGAAATACAGCATATTTTTTAAGGAGAATGCAATATGAATGATATTATAGGTACAATTATTAATATAAAAGACTTTCTATCTAGTAAAGAAACAAATGTAAAAATCAACAAAGGAAGTAAAGATGAAATTGCTTTTTCATTGTCAGCTAATAGAAACTATATTATTCCCGATTTTCAAAGAGAAATAAAATGGAAAAAGGAAAATCTAATTGAACTTATGAAAGATGTATCACAGGGAAAAAAATTTCTTGGCAATGTCATTTTGTCACAAAGTTTAAATGATGAATATCAAATAATTGACGGACAACAACGAATAACTGTTTTGCTGATGCTTATAAAATATATTAAAGAAAAGTTTTATGAAGAAATTGGTGAGATAATTGAACCTTGCAGCATTTCTATCGAAAGTTTTTCTGAATATCAAACATTTGCTCAAAACTCATATAGCTATAATGGTTTAGAACCTGATAAAACAGAAAAAATAAAAGTTAGTGATATTTTTAATCAAGCTGAAACCTATAATAATCTGTATGAAACCATAAAAGGTATTGATATTCTCAAAAATGCAACTAGAGTTCGAGGTTTTATATCAAATCTTTTAGGATGCGAGATTAATATAATCCTTTCCAAAGAAAACTCTGTAGAGGAAAGTGTTGGTTATTTTCTCGATGTTAACCTTAAGGGAGTTAAATTAGATACTGAAGATATTTTTAAAGGATATCTTTACAGTTATGATTCGCGTGATGAAATTAGATCCAAGTGGCAAAATTTTAGAAAAGCAGTTTTCAAATTCAATAACTGTTGTAAAAAAATTACTCGCAATAACAAAAAGGATTCTCCAAAGGATTCTCATTACCCATTAGTTAAGATTTTAAATCATTATTTTTATTGTAATCTATACTCAGCATCTGATAGATATGCAAAATTAGAATTCAATGACGATTTTTGTTTGTCAAATGTATTTTTAAAAGATGATGGTGAAAGGTTTTATATAGGTGAGCACCTAATTAAAGTTATAAATAATAATGCTTATATGCAGAGTAGTCTCGATAGAATCTGCAAATTTTTAGAATTCGCTACAAATGTTGTCGAAAATGAGACTCCTTCTTTAGACTTTAAAAGGAAATTTGAAAGTTTTCCTAAAAATGAATGTTTAGACAGTAAGGAAATATCTATTATTTATAATTTCATTAGAAAGCTTTTATTGGACAACAATGTGATTCCAAAATCTTTGGTTATGAAATATATTCTGGAAACCTTTATGAAAAATGAACCGCCTACCAAGCAGGAAATTCGATATATTTATACTATGTATTTTTTAGCTGTATTATTTTCAGTATTTGAAAATAAAAAAGGAAAAGATGCTATTTTAGATGTACTAAAAGATGAAAATTGGCAAGTATCGGCATTTGACCAGATAGAGCATTATTTAAAAACTCCTACTCAAAATAGTCGTACTGCACAATTCAGATATGCTACAAACCCAGATGATGATGAACAGCGATATAGAGCAATATCATTAGCTGCAATTTATAATTTTTTTAAAATTGAAAAAAATGTGGTAGTTATAAAAAATAATACTATTTCAAATTTGCAGAATTATCTATCTAATTCTATAGATTATAGTGTAGAGCACTTTATTGTGAATAATGGAAAAATATGCAAGTATAGTGTTGGAAATGATTCATTTGAATATCATTATTTAGATAGCACAAAAAAGTATGCTAAATCTGTTTTTAATTTTATTTTTGTTTCCGAAAATGTCAATGAACAGTTAGGAAATCTACCTATTGTAGACAAATGTAAATTATTAACAGATAATAAAACAGTAACATGCGATTATTCAAAAATGGTTATTGAAAAGGCTAAAAAAGTTTTCAAAGAGATTCGTCTATATGATAAAGATTCAGAAACAAAATATTTGAGCGACCTTAACACCTATTATTCGTATGCCTTTGTAAATGAGTTTGATGAACTTGTTCAAGAAATTGTTACAGAATTTTTTAATAAGTTTATAAAGAGCGAAAAACACCAATAATAATGCATTTTACTTTTTAATATTGTAATTTAAAGACATCAACAATAATAACGGAAAGGAACTTATGAAGTGACAATTATTGAAGCCATTAAAAAAATTTTAGAAAACTCAACAACTGGGTTGAGTGCTTTAGAAATATATGAAACAATTATAGAAAAAGAACTTTATCAGTTTGGAGCACAAAATCCAGTTGGTGTCGTAAATGGAAAACTCAGAAGGCACTGTACAGATTTAGATTTTCCTACTGCATCACCAGCCAAATATTTTTCAATTTCAGGCAAAAAAGGAAAAGCATTGCTTTTTTCTTTATCCGATCTAAATAAGAAAAAAGATGATATTAGTAAAATTTCTGACATTCATAATACGGTCGAAAAACTACCTGAAGAAAAAATTGTGGATGCCCTTAAAGAACATTTATTGCAAATAGAACAACAACTATTAGAAAAAATACTAGAAAGTCATCCTAGTTTTTTTGAACAACTTGTAGTAGATTTATTACTCAAAATGGGGTATGGGTATGATAAAAAATCCGGTTATGTAACAGGGAAACCTCACGATAATGGGATTGATGGTGTTATCTGTCAAGATAATTTGGGATTAGATTTAATTTATATTCAAGCAAAAAGATATGATGCCAAAAACAGTGTTGGCCGCAGAGAAATCCAGGCATTCATTGGGGCTATGTCTAATGTTCAAAAAGGTGTTTTTATTACAACATCCTATTATACAAAAGAGGCTAAGAAATTTGCACAACATCAACAACAAAAAAATTTGAAATTAATAGATGGAAAACTACTGACAGATTATATGATTAGATTTGGTGTTGGGATTGAATGTGTCAATTCTTTTAATATTTATAGACTCGATAATGATTATTTTGGTATCTAACTATTGAAAGCGAGAGGAAAACTATGCAGAACATCAAACAAAATATAAGCTATGCTGAACAATATAATATCAATGCATCTAATTATAGCGATGTATTAATTGCAGAATTTTCTTTTTCTATGCGTACATATAATGGCTTGTTCCAAAATGGTATTAAAACTGTTGAACAACTTCTTAATAGCACTGAATCTGAAGTAGCCAAACTTAAAAATGTTGGAAGTAAGTGTTTAGAAGAAATACATCAATACATCTCTTCTCTTGATTCAAAAGAATATTTAATTGCATCCGATACTTTCAAGGAAAATATCACTTTTATTCCAACTGTTTTTAAGCAAAATTTTGTTGCAATATCAAAAGGAGATTTTTTAGTATTTAATAATTTAAATGAAGATGAGGAACAAATACTTTGCAGTTTTAAAGAAGCTTATGAGATTTTAGATAAAGAGCTAATAAAACAATGTTGTTTTGCACCTCAAACTGTTGTGTCAATAATAAATATGTTCAATCATTTTGTTAAGCAAAACGACATGTTTGCTGATAATAAAGCTTGCTTAATAGAACAAGTAAATCATCTTCCCAATAATGTACAGAACGCCACCATTTCTTATGTTTTGGAACTAAGTGGTATTTCATTAGAAACTGTGAAATTGGAAGAAACTGATAAGAGTTTAAGCATAAGAAACTATATATTTAACCTGTCTCAAATCAACAATGAAAAAGCCCATCAATTAAGCTGTGCTTTGAAGTGGTGTAATTTTAGCATAGAAAAAGAATTATCAGAATTATTTGAAATGTTGTATAAAAAAAGTAATATGCAAATTACAGTAAAAATGCGTTCTGTTGGACATACATTGGAGGAAACAGGAGCAGTATTAGGTGTTACAAGGGAACGAGTGCGTCAAATTGAACAAAAGTCAAAGAAAATATTTACTGGATGGAATCGCAAATACAAAATTCTTCATCAAATTTCTCTGATTCGTAGCGGTGATACTGTTCTCAGCGAAACTGAATTGGAAAAGTATTTTGGGGACAATTTTTCACAAATAATTTGGTTATTAAAAGATTCTAAAGGGGATTTCGTATATGATAAACAATTAGAAATGTTTATTGGTGGTGGAGAAGAAATCTCATCACGAGGACAATTGTTTTTAGATAGTCTTCCGGATGTATTCAACCAAAATAAATTACAAGATTTTTTAAACAATGCTCATGATGAATGGGATTTACCAACAGAAGTTGTAAAAAAAGCAATAACAGAAAATTATAATTTTACCGGAAACACCTATCACAGAACAAGATTATCTTTGACATCTATGTATACCGAAATATTAAATAAATACTATAAGTCTGGTTTGCATATTTATGATCCAAAAGAACTCCAACTATTTAGAGAGCATATAAAAGAGCAATTTGGTGATGTAAAATTGCCAACTAACGATAGAGCAATCTCTGCAAGACTATCTGACATTGGTATTCTCTGTAATAGAGGAACCTATCGGCCTAAAGAAAAAGAATATCTTCCCAAATCCGTTACAGATAAAATTTACCAATATATCTCTACAAATGAGAGTCCTGTGTTTTTAATGAATACATTATTTAGTATTTTTGAAGATGATCTACTCCCTTATGGCATAGATAATAAATATTTTTTGCAAGGAATTTTAAGAAGCCTGTATGAAAATGAGTTTATTTTTTTAAAAGATTATATTTCTAAAAATGGAAATGTTACGACGATTCATTCCGAAATAGTAAACTTCATAAAGAAGTCTAATTTCCCTGTTTCTAAATCAGAAATTCAATTAAAATTCCCTGGTGTTACAGATATTTTAATCTCTCTTGCTGTAACAGAGACAGGGGTATTAAACTATTTTGGTGAGTATTTACATGCCAGCAAATTGAATATTAGTACAGAAGAAAAAGCATGGCTAAAAAGTATTGTAACATTAGTGTTGTCAGATGATAAATCTCATCACATCAAAGAAATATATGATATTATAAGTTATGAACGAGAAGAAATATTAAGTAGAAATGCAATTATATTTCAGTACCGTTTATATAGCCTATTGGAATATCTATTTAAAGATACTTTTCAGTTTTCAAGGCCATACATTAGTAATTTCGGGGTAAGCATTGAGTATCCCAGTGAAGTATTGCATGATTTTATTTATAATGAAAATACAGTTACAATTTCTGATATTACCTCTTTTGCAAAAGAAATTAATTTTCAAATTTCATCTATATTAGATTTCTTAAATTCTTGCAATGATAGCTACTTAATTATAAATTCTAAGCAAATTGCTCGTCTTGAATACATAAATATTGATGATACTATTGCATTTAAAGTTGAAGAAGCCTTGTTGCAATTCGTGGATGTAACTATACCTATTAATGAAATAACAAATCTTTCATTATTGCCCATACTGAACATTCCATGGACCGATTGGCTTGTTTATAGTGTCCTCAATAAATGGAGTACAAAATTTGAAGTGGCAGCTTCATCAAATCAATTTAGAATGGCGATACCTCTTGTTTCCCCTATTGGAAAAATGTGTGCTGATAAGTTTAGATATCTTTCAGCATCACAAACGGAAATTTTATCAATTCCTGATGATTTAGATGATATTGATAATCTAATTGTAGATGTGATAAAAAATGAGTTGTTTGAGGTGAATTATGAGCTATAAAGATTTAAATATAAAAATTAGCTACATTAGTTGTGGTAATGAGAATATTGCTAAATCATTTTTGAACCCCGCTTTACAGCAAACAAAGCTATATCAACGAAGTGTTGGATTTTTTTCATCAAGTGTTTTTGCAACCATACTTGATGGAATTGTTTCGTTATCTCGAAATGAAGGAACTATTCAATTAGTTGCTAGTCCAAAACTTTCGCAAGACGATATAGATGCAATAAATGCCGGCTACAAGCAAAGAGAGGAAACAATTAAGAATGCATTTACTAATGATTTTCGTCTTGCTCTAAATGATTTTGATGATAACAAACTGCAATTATTGTCTGCTTTGATAGCCAAAGGTACTTTAGATATAAAAATTGCTGTAACTGACACCATAGGAGCTTATCATGATAAATTAGGTATTATGGAAGACTTTAACGGCAATGTACTTGTATTTTATGGTTCTGCAAATTCAAGTCTTAACGGCTATCAAAATAATTATGAAAAAATTCGAGTGGTAAAAAGTTGGCTTGAAGAAAATAAAGCGATTATTGAAGATGAGAAAAAAGAATTTTTATCTTTGTGGAATGGTACAAACCCTTTCGTGAAAGTATATTCATATAAAGAATCAGCTCAACAAAATATTTTAGAAATAATAGAAAACAGGAAAAAATTCTCTCAAAAGCAACAACCTATAAAGCTACGAGATTATCAGGAAGAAGCCATCAATGCATGGGTTAAAAACAATTATCATGGTTTTTATGTAATGGCAACCGGTACAGGTAAAACATGGACTGCAATATATTCTTCTAAGGATTTACTTTCAAAAAAATCTGCTATGATAGTAATTTGTGCACCATATAAACATCTTGTAAAACAATGGGCAGATGATGTAATCAAAACCTTCCCTGCTGCAAAAATCATTATGGTTTCATCAGAAAATAGTATTTGGGAACAACAAATCACACAGGAAATAATACGAAAACAATACAAAAAAGATCATCAGATTATTATCATTTCTACTATAGCATCATTTAAAAAAGATCGATTTATGGAAGTGATTTCAAAATCCAATGAAGATAAGTTGTTAATTGTGGACGAAGCTCATTGCTTTACAGACAGAACTGAAGGTATAAAGTCTTGCTTTCAATATATGTTAGGATTAAGTGCAACTCCTTTCAGCGGTTCATCTGCACAAAAAGGCATAAAACTCATGAAATTTTTTGGTGGACAAGTGTTTAACCTTCCAATCGAAAAAGCATTAAATAAAGGTTTTTTAGTTCCGTATTACTATTATCCCATTTATGTTAATGCTACTGATGAAGAAGAAGGTCAATTTAAATATTATTCTCAAAAAATTGCATCTTGTTTCAAAAACAATCATTGCGTCAATCCTGATTTACTTGTTAAGTCAATTAGAAATCGTTTGAGGATAATTTCTATGGCCGAAGAAAAGCAAGATAGTATTGACAACATTATTGACACAATAATCGAAAAAGATCATTTTATTGTTTATTGTGGTGATGGGCGATTATTTGACAATAACTCTGGAGAGGAAATTAGACATATTCAATCGGTGAAAAGAGTTTTGACAAACCATGGATACAAATCAAGTCAATTTACTGCACAGGAAGATATGAAAACTCGTATGATTCTGGTAGATGCTTTTAATAAAGGTGAAATTTCTGCGTTAGCAGCGATACGTTGCCTCGATGAAGGTATTAACATTCCATCTATAAAAAGTGCTCTCATACTTTCAAGTAATGATGATTATAGAGAATTTGTTCAACGTAGAGGTAGAATATTGCGTACTCACGATAAAAAAGACTATGCCAATATATATGATGTAATTGTTTTGCCATCACATGATTTACAGTCTTGGGCAAAAATAGAGTTTAGAAGATTTCATGAATATGCTAAATTATCAAAGAATTGGGATAGTCTTGTAGATGAATTATATAATTATATGGACTTTTATAATCTTACAACTGAAGACATTGATGCCTATGATTATGAAAATATGGAGGTAGAAGAAAATGAATGATGATAAAATTATAAAAAATTTAATCAGCTTTATTGAAACAAAGGAACGTGAACTTCAAATCAATAAAATGACAAATGATTCACAAGCTAAAAATGATATTGTTAAATTGATTTTAGATGAACTGGAGAGCGAGATTGCAAATGAAAATAAAGAAAATTGAGTTTGAAAACTTCAGAAACTTTAAAGAGCACGGTGATATTAAATGCTCTACTGATGGTAGAGTTACTCTTATATATGGTAAAAATGGTGATGGGAAAACTACCCTTCATCAATTGTTTCAATGGGTATTTTATGGACAAGTTCATTTCAATAAAACAACAACAGACCGCTTATATAACCTTAAATTTGAAAGTGAATGTTTTTTCGGTGATATCTTTGAAGTTATGGGGCGTATTGATTTCACCCACGATAGCCGAGAATACTCGCTCACAAGAACATATTCATACAAAAAAGGCTTAAATGATTCAGAAAAAATTGCTGAAGACCTTAGTCTTAATATGATGGATAATGACAACAACTGGAGGAGAGTAGATAGGCCAAAAGATACAATAGAGAAGCTTCTACCTTCAGGGTTATCTGATTATTTCTTCTTTGATGGTGAGAGTATGATTGCTGACTTTAGAGTAAAAGGGAAGGACTCTGCTAGTAAACTAAGAAAAGCTTTGTACTCTATGTTTGATTTAGATGTGATAGAATCAGCTATTTCACATCTTGGTCGTACGGATTTAAAAACTACTGCATTGGGTAAATTGTATTTAAGCAAGGGAACCATTACCAGTGGAAGTCAAATATCGACTGTAAAAGTAAATATTGAAAATGCTCAAGCTAAACTAGAGAAAATTGAAGAAAAAATCGAACTCGACAAAAATGAAAGGCTAAAACTTCAAAATGAAACACAAAAAATTTCGGAACAAATAGGTGGTTCCAAATCAAAAGCTCAATATGAGCAGCAACGAAAAGCGTTGAAAAAGCAGCGTGACTTATTTTTAGAAAATGCCAATATAGCACAATCAGATTTTGGTGATGAAGTTTTAAATATGTTTCCTCAATTATTAATATCAAAAGCAGTAAAAGATGCAAAAGAGAAGATACACTTAAAAATTGAGGATAATCATCTACCAGTAGGTGTAAATAAACGCCTAATTGCATATCTTTTATCTGAACAAACAAACACTTGTTTATGCGGCCACTTATTATGTTCGGAAGAAAAAGAACATATAAAAAACTATCTCGATATGTTGCCTCCTCGTTCATATACAAGCCTATATAATGAGTTTTCTAAAACTGCTATAACTTGGAGCAAAGGATTTTACAAAGAAAAGATTGAAAACTATATTAAAATGGTTTTAGATAACAACGAGGAAGCTTCAGTATGCGATAATTATATTCGAGAATTAGACGAAACTGAAAAGAAAAGTCATGATGTTGAAGATTTAATTATTGCACGTCAAAAAGCTGAAGTAAGGATAACAGAATTAGAGCAAGAAATCATAAAATTAGAAACTGAACATAAAAAATTTGAAATTTATCTTAAAAAACAGAGTGCTGAGTATGATCGTCTTACAAATGAAACTGAAGAAGGTGAAAAAGCTCTCTATAAGATAAAATTACTTGAGGCTGTTCTAAAACACTTCACAGAAAAACTTGCAAAAGAGTCTATGTTGTTTAGCCAGAAATTAGAGGTTAATATACAAAATTTAATAGATATTATGCTTACTAGCAAACGAAGCGTTTCAGTTAGTCAGGAATTCTCTGTTAAAGTAACAGATAGCTTTAATGATGAATCAAAATCTGAAGGACAATTTGCGGTGGTATCCTTTGCTTATATTGGTGGAATTTTAAAAATGCTCCAAAGCAATGATGCATTATCAACTAAAGAATATCCTCTTATCTTAGATGGTCCTTTCTCTAAACTTGATCCTGATCAAAGGCAAAATGTTGTAAGAGCTATTCCTCAATTTGCTCCACAAGTCATTCTGTTTTCAAAAGATGATTTGCATGATGTTTTTAATAGAGATAATATCGGGCGAGTTTGGACAATCCTAAGTAATAATGAAAAAAATATTGCAACAGTTGAGGAGGGATATTTATGGAAATAACAACTGATATTTTATTGCGTGGTACAGCTTGGAGTAAAGCCATATCATCTTTAAACTCGATATTTTCTTCTCGAACCCACTATCAAATTTATATGCTTTCATTAGCAATAGGAATTATGTATGATCAGCGTTTAGAAAAATCTGAAGAAAATGAAACTGATCATCAAAATCCTCCAAGTGTTCCTCGAAATGTTTTACGTAATAATGATAACGGCAAGTTGGATTTTATGTTTCAAGCAGTTATTTTATCAACAAGAACTCAAGATTTATTGGAAGACGAACGATTAGACTTAGCTTTTGGAGAAAAAAATGATTTTAAAAAAATTGATTTTCTTACTCAATTCGCTAACTTTGGTGTAACAAAATTATGTGAGTTAATAGGCAACTCTACATTAGAATCAATGGAAAACATAAAGAATTTTTTGGTTTCAACAGTTGAGGGAAGAAACTTCGATATTGATTCTATTTCTGATAATATTTTATTTTTTGATGAATAATTATAGACAAAATCTTATTGAAGTGATATACTTAAGTACATACTTAAGTATATCATTTTTCTTTTTGAGGTGAATTATGAATTATTTGTATCAGTTCCCTGCTGTAAAAGGTGTTCAAGCCGGCAGAGAATATTATATTTCGATGGTACCATTAAAATTGTTATCTAAACTTTTTGTTTCTGATGATGATATTGTTTTGCCGGAATTTCGTGCTCAAAGGCGTATTAACGAAACTCGAATTCCTGAAATTAAAAACTATATTTTAAATAACCGAAACAACTATGTGTTTTCTGCTTTATCAGCATCAATTGACGGAAATTTTAGCTTTGAGCCTTGTTCAGATGATATTGGTTTGCTAAAAGTATCTATGAGTGCCACTTTTTTAATAAACGATGGACAGCATCGTAAAGCAGCTATTGAAGCAGCCATGGAAGAAGATTCTACTATAGGTGATGAAACTATTTCTATTGTGTTTTTTAAAGACGATGGATTAGAGCGAAGTCAACAAATGTTTGCTGACTTAAATAAACATGCGGTCAAAACCTCTAATTCTCTTGCAACTCTTTATGATTCAAGAGATGAAATTGCAGTATCTACAAAAAATATTATTAATTCAATTGATTTTTTCAAAAAATTTACAGATACAGAAAGAGATAACCTTGGAAAAAACTCATCCAAACTTTTTACACTCACTAATGTTTATAAAGCAAATCAAAAAATATTACACACGAGTCATTGTACTATTGATGATGAGAAGTTTCTTTTAACATATTGGAAGAATATTGCAGACAATATTACTGAATGGCAAGACATAATGAATAAATCTCTTACAAAAAAGGATTTAAGAGAAAACTATATAGTTTCTCTTGCCATTACTATAAGTGCTTTCGGAAAATTAGGCAGATATTTTTATGATAACAAAAAAGTAGATATGCCTAAAACTTTAAAAAAATTACAAAATATTGATTGGCTGAGATCTAATGAGGATTGGCTCGGAAGAACCATTCGGAACGATGGGAAAGTACTGAATAGTGAAGCTGCAAATAATCATACTTGTACGAAAATAAAGCAACTATTAGGATTAACTTTAACACAAGAAGAAATAAAAAAAGAAAAAAAATTAATGGAGAAAATATAGTATGTCATATACAGGAAAATTTAAAGTTTACGAAGATATTATACAAGAGATGGCTATGGTTTATCAAAACGACAAGCGTCCTTGGATGATTGGGTATAGCGGTGGTAAAGATTCTACATTATTGTGTTGCTTGGTTTTGGAAATGTTGCAAAGACTTCCAAATAATAAAAGAAATAAAACTGTCTACATTGTTTCTTCTGATACAATGGTTGAAAACCCTATTGTTAGAGATTATATGCACAGAATGTCAAATATGATGAACGATTTAGGCAATGAGTTAAACGTAAAAGCGGATATCATCTATCCAAAAATTGAAGATACCTTTTGGTGTAAAGTTATAGGTTTGGGATATCCTACCCCAGAAGCTCCTGGGTTTAGATGGTGTACTGAACGATTAAAAATACGTCCAATGAACGATTATACACTGAACAAAATAAAGAGTAACGGAGAGGTCGTTCTTCTTTTGGGTGTTCGTAAAGCAGAAAGTACTTACCGAGCTAATAATATTCGTTCTCGAGAAATTGAAGGTAAATTGTTAGTCCCCCATAATGATATTGAAAACGCCTATGTTTATAATCCCTTAACTGAAATACCTAATGAAGAAGTTTGGGAATTTCTTTTAAAAGGCGACGGGATTACACCTTGGGGTTCTGATAATAAATATCTTTTTTCTTTATATCAAGGTGAGCACCTAGGAGAGGAACAAAGCGTAGTTGGCGAAATAGATAAGGATAAAATTCCTGTTACTGGTAATTCTCGTTTTGGGTGTTGGGTTTGCACTATGGTGAAAGAGGATAAATCCTTAAAAGCATTTATTGATGGCGGTGCAGATTGGTTAATTCCTTTGCGTAATTATAGAAATGACTTACTGAAATGGCGTAATGATCCAAGTAGAAGAGAGTATAAACGAAGAAACGGTACAATGTATCGTAAAGCAGATGGCGATTTGGGCCAGGGTCCATTTACCATGGAAGCCAGAAAGATAATGCTTCGAAACTTGCTTAAACTTGAAGTTGATAGTAATTTATCTCTAATCACGATTGAAGAATTAAAACAGATTGATGTTATGTGGGATAAAGAAGGCGACCTTAGTCGAAGATGCTTAGTTAATATCTATCATGAAATAAAAGGTGTTAAGCTTCCGTGGGATGATTATAAAATTCCAATTTTTTCGGATGACATTATTCGAGAAATACAAAATCAATGTGAGATAAATAGTGTAGAATTTGAACTTATATCGAAACTTATTATAGAAATTGAAGCGAATAAAAACTATACCCGTTCCTCTTTAGTAACACAAGCCTTTGACCGTATTCTTAATCAAGGATGGCTTCATTTCGATAAAATTGAGAAAGGGTTAAAAGATGAAAATAAATAAAATATTCTTGAAAAATTTTGGCTCTTATGAAAATAGTAATATTTTTGAGACTACAATTCAAAATGATAAAAATATAATACTGATCGGTGGAAAAAATGGCACTGGGAAAACTACACTCTTTACTGCAATTAGAATTTGTTTATATGGTTTTATGAGTATGGGATATAAAAATAGCAATTCATATTATAATAAAGAAATTATCAAACTCATAAACAATACAGCAAAAATGAACAAACCTACAGAATCCGAGGTTTCATTAAATATTAGCCTAAGTAATGGTCAAGAATTAGATTATTACCAAATATCTCGCAGTTGGGTTTTAAATGACACATTAACAGAGAATTTCAAAGTAACTAAGAACAATTATATTTTAAACGAGGATGAAACTGCAGATTTTCAAAAATATATTTTTTCCCTTATCCCTCCAGAACTTTTTAATATTTTTTTCTTCGATGGAGAAAAAATAGCTGATTTTTTTATGAATGAAGGTGCAGATATTCGAATCAAAAATGCATTTCTTACACTATGTGGATATGATACATTTGAAATTATGCGTAAAAATTTTAAAAGAGTTGGAAATCAAACCTCCTCTTCAGATACACTTTCTGAATATATTATAGCAAAGGAGCAATTAGATTCAGCCAATTACGATTACGAAAAAGCTATTAAATTACTTAAAAACAACGAAATTAATTATCAAAATTGTATTGTTGAAATTGAAACACTTGATACAAAATATAAGCAGAGTGGTGGAATTACCAATGAGGAATGGAATGCTAAAATAGTAAAACTAAAAGATGAAGAAAAAAAGAGAGAAACTATTAATACTATTTTAAAAAAATGGTCTAATGATACTATTCCTTTTTTGATGCTAAAAGATCAGCTTATTAAGATGAAAGAACAAATAGAATTAGAAAACAACAAGTTAAAATTTGAAAATTTTAGTGAAATTTTTAATTCTTCTACTATTCAAGATATCTTGAATAGTAATTTAAAATGCAGTCCAAAACAACTTAAGCAGATAGAACAAACTGCATTTAAGGAATATGGTAATAAAGCTCCGAGAATATTAGATTTATCATTTGAAAAAAGTGCAATGCTCATTGTATTAATTAATAATATTTTATCATTTGACGAAAAAAAAATAGCTAATTACAAGATATATTTGAAAAAGTCTATATCTGTAACATCTAAAATTCGGAAAGAATTAGAAAACAGTAGTATTGCTCAAGTTCAAGAATATATGAATAAAAAGTCTGAATTATTAAAAAAGCAAAACGAGTTGTTAAAACAACAAATTGATTTAGAACAAAATGTAATCACTCAAAAAGAAAAAGTCAATAATTCAGAATTGTATTACATAAAAATGAAATCTTTACTTGAATCCGAACTCAAAAAAGTATCAATTAATGATATTGCTGCAAAATCAATTGTTATGTTAGATAGATTACAGGAAATTCTATATAGTCAACAAATTAGAAAAGTTGAAGGGCTATTTAAAAAAGAAATAAAAACACTGATGAGTAAAACTCAGTTTATTGATGACATTTATATTGATGATGATTTCCGAATTCATATATATAAAAAAGATAGCTTTACAGCACAACACCTTCTTGCGATATTTAGCCAAAATTCTAGTGAACAAATTTATTCATTGCTCGGACATAAAGCGCTAAATGTCTTGGAAAAAGAGTTATCTGCTATTGGTGTAATTACTATTAGAGATAGATTAAACAACATTTTAGATAAAGAAACTATATTTATTCTGCCTGTAGAGATTGATAAAACTTCGCTTTCAAACGGAGAAAAACAAATATTTATTATGGCTCTTTATCACTCCTTAGTACAATTGTGTAATTTAGAAATACCCTTTATAATAGACACCCCATTTGCTAGGATAGACACGGAGCATAGAAGGAATATTTTAAAATATTTCTTCAAAAAGTTAGTAGGACAGGTATTTGTGTTATCAACTAATGAGGAAATTGATAAGGGTCATATTGAATTGCTTAATGATAAAATCGCTTATACATATATATTAGAAAACTCTGATAACAAAAAAACACAAATACTAAAAGATGTTTATTTTAAGGAGGAACTATGATATTTAAAATTAGGACTTCAAAAAAAACTATGCAACTTTTTGAAGAGATAACAGCAAGTGAAAATCTACAACCTTTTATACTTTCTAAACTGTCAATAGCTATGTCTATCAAAAGTAAACTTCCTTTGTCAGAAAATGAGTATAAAAGTGATAATTTAGGTTTAGAACTCAATCGTCAACAAATTACAGGTGAGTTTGATGATTTTTTTAAAGGGCTGATAGAAATGTATGAGAGTCGACATATAAATGATGATGAATATTTCCAAAAATATGTCAAAGCTCATCTAGATCGTGGTGCAACCATGATATATAGTGAGTTTAGATATAGTCCTGATTTTTTATTGGGATTGTTGGATAATCGCACAAAAATATAAAATTCTCAAAATTACAAGTGATGGTAGCAAAATAAATTGGAAATTTAAATATTTTTTAGCACATTAATATGCTTTACGAATAGAAATATGAACTGATCATCAAGGTTTATCTATTTACTTAAAATATATATATCTAAAAGTTAATTCTTATTGAACCACCGTATACCAAACGGTATGTACGGTGGTGGTGTGCTGTGCAAGTTGCAGCAGAGATGAAGGAAGGTCCTTCGGAGAGGATTGAACAGGCAAACTCTCCAAACAATAGTGAGTAATTAGGGGAAAGGCTATAGTAAAATAATCATGTGTATTGTATGTAGAGGTAACCTGATAGCTGTCTACTTGACAACCAGTAATAAGGTGGCATGAGCGTACAATAGGCTCTGTTGTGAAACACAGGAACCTGTACTACAATGTAAAGCGAAAAAGCACAAACCACAAAAAGGCTGTGACATAGATAAATCAAGAAACTTGGCAAAATCAGTTACAGTTGAGTAAAAAGTTATAATTATATTTATAGTTTAATTAGTTAAAATTATTTTTGCAGAACAAATAAGAATGCCCGTGAATTAAGAATTCGTGGGTTTTTTTATATGAAAAAAATTTATATAATAATATTTTTATTATAGATAAAAGTTGAGCCGCTAACTTTATAAGATACAAACTTTTAACACATACTGTTAAATTTTGGTAAAATGGACTAAATATTTTGATAAAATAATATAAGAAATCATGTATACGAGCCATCTCTCACTATCAAAGGATAAGATTGACCAGAGTTGTAACTGATATAGGAATCTATTTTGTCACAATTTGTCATATAAATTCATATGATATATAAGATAAGTTGGAGGTGTAATTATGTTAGAAAAAAGATTTAGAGATGACCTTTTATTAGATGAAATTAGAAAAAATCATGATGGACTTTTTGTTTATAGTGAACAGCAAAATGATGATTTAAGTATATATACTACTGTTCTAATTAATTTTAACTCAATTGATGTTTGTAGTGATATTATAGGTATTAATAAAATAATTGATATTGCGCTAACTTTGGGAAAAACACTGATTCTATTAAATGTTAATGATGGAAGACCACTATCAAGAATGATCGGAATGGGACTTAGAGGAAAATGCATTATCGTAAGACCTTATTCTAAATATCGTGCTTTCAATGTATTGGGATTATATCAGCAAGATATGTTTGATTGCGGTGAAAGCAATGTTAACCAAAATTCTGATGGCAGCATGTGTTCTAGCTTTGCAGAAGGTTCTTGCTGTGAATGCCCAGATAATGAGTGTTTGAGTGCTTTTGAAAGGCTATGTGCTGCAAAACAGGCACGAGTTATAGAAAGCATATTGACTACTGACTTTGTAGTACCTCAAGAGTTCCTCTGTAATACAGTAGGGGATGAACCAGCAAGTTTACCTGAAAGTCAATTTAAACTAAATTATTTAGAAATTGCGAGTACATGGAATCTTTCTGAAACACAAGTAACAAACAATTCGGTAATAATGGAAATTACCCTTATTGCCTCATATAATCCAAAATATAAATATTTAAGAATAAGAAGTGTTGGAGCTGGCTTTAATCCTGCTAATGGTGCACCTATGGATAATAACAGCACCTATGACAGAGGATTTTTTCAATCAGGTGTTAAAATTCATATGCAACCGGAAACAGATAAGCTTAGAACATTATCAACAGAGCCTAAAAATGCAAATAATCAGACGCAGTATACCACTAGCAGTAGTTTTAGCGTAGGTGTTGATATATCAAAGAATCCGACATTTAAAGCTTCTTATGATATTTCTGAATCAGTAACAACAGTGGTATCAGATTTTAATGTTTATAATAATGGTGCTGGCATTACTGCTGATTGGGATTTTTTACTTTCTATGACTGAAAACAGTATATGGGATATTTTTTCAGAACCATTTATGAAAAAAGGGCAGGTTAAAGCACTGCCTGCACTTGCAACTAAAAATTTGCAAGCTGTAACGGAAGCTGTGTGGTATGGAGAAAATACACTTACCGATACTATTGGTGTTCAGCTTTATTGGAAAGTAGATCATTTTCATTGCTGGGTTACTGGTAACTGGGCAAGCTATACCGAGAATTATCACCATAAATGGAGAACTGTAGGTTATGTGGACACTCCAGTATATATTAATTTTGGATCTGTTTTTGCATAAATCTTACATGGTATATCAAAGGATACCCATTTGGGTATCCTTTACTTTGGTTTAACATACTGTATGAAATTTGTTTGCAAAACATTGACATTTATCGATATGCTGATTATAATAAATATATCGACAATTATCAATTTAAAAGGAGTGAAGTGAAGTTTTGAGTATAGAGTATATAGACAATATACGTACATTTAAAGCACTTTGTGACGAGAATCGTTGGAAAATACTAGAAATATTACAAAGTGGAGAAAAATGTGCTTGTGTTTTACTAAATGAGCTAAATATTCAACAATCAACTCTTTCTCACCATATGAAAATTCTCTGTGATTCAGAGCTTGTCATTGGTAGGAAAGATGGTAAATGGATGCATTACTCAATAAATAAAGAAGCTTTAAAAAATACTAGGAGGATTATAGATATGCTTATAGATGGCAGTTTTTCAAAGACGTCTGAAGAAGCATATGCAAAAGGTGATATTATGAATGAAAAAACAAAACTATATGTTTTAACAGGATTTTTAGGTTCTGGAAAGACGACTATTTTATTAAAATTAATTGATGCTCTAAAGGGTAAAAGAGTTGGTATAATACAAAATGAGTTTGGTAAACTTGGTATAGATGGAACTATTCTTCGTAACGATGATATTCAAATGGTGGAAATTAATAAGGGTTCTATATTCTGTTCTTGCTTAAAGCTATCATTTGTTCAAGCTCTTGCTGAAATGTCTAAGCATAAATTTGAGTATATGTTTGTTGAAAGCTCAGGCATAGGAGATCCATCTAATGTTGAGGAAATATTGGAAGCAGCTAAGGCAATTTCTGAGGATGAATATGATTTTAAAGGTGTTATATGCTTAGTAGATTCTGTCAACTTTTTTGATCAATTAGATGACCTTGAGGCTGTATATAGACAATTAAAGCATTGTCATCTTGCTGTACTAACAAAAGTTGATTTAGTTAATGTAAGTACTATAGATAAATTAAAAGAAAAAATTAGAGAGATTAACCCATCATGCAGAATAGATATAAGCTCTAATGGAAATTTAGACTTAAGATTTTTTGATGAGGATCTTATGCAATACAAGTGGGTAGAAGGTGAAGAAACAACAAATAGCGTAGAAACAAAGCCTAAAACATTGTATATGAATTTTGATGGAGTAGTTGAAAAAGAAAAGTTAGAATTATTTTTAAGAGAAATAGAATCAGATGTTTATAGAATAAAGGGTTTCTTTAATTTTAGTGAATTAGGATGGAATCAAATTGATTTAGTAGGAAAACAAATTGATTATAAGCCGTGTGAAGAACAGGAAAAATCACAGCTTGTCTTTATATCGAAAATTGGTCCTGCTATTATAAAAAAGATTTTTGATGCTTGGAACAAATATATTGGATTAGAAATGCAGTTAAAGAACTAGGAGGTCATATGAATATTAAAGTAATTGGAAGCGGTTGTGATAAATGTGATAAATTATATGCTAATTTGAAAGCTGCTGTTGATGAACTTGCCTTGGATGCAGAGGTTGAAAAGGTAGAGGACTTAATTGAAATGGTAAAGCTAGGTGTTATGTCTTCGCCTTCATTGATGGTTGATGGAAAATTATTAGTAAGCGGTAGAGTTGTTTCTAAAGAAAAGATTATTGAGCTTCTTAAATAATATAATTAATATTTGTAAAAAATCATTATAAATGTTATATTAGAAATATATTTTTACCAAAAGGAGAACATAACAATTATGATAAAAATCGAAAGCCTTAATTTTGAAAGCAAGTTAAAGCTATATAATTATATGAATATGAAGGTTACAGGTCTTGTTTGTGAGAAAAATGATTGGCTAGCCAGCCTGTCAAATATTTCTGCAACTATATGGATGCTGCTTAAGGATATTAATTGGGCAGGCTTTTACTTATATAAAAATGATGAGTTGGTATTAGGAACATTTCAAGGAAAACCAGCCTGTACTAACATAGCCCTAGGTAAAGGGGTATGTGGTACTGCTGCTGTTAAACTAGAAACTCAATTAGTTAAAAACGTTCATGAATTTGAGGGACATATTGCTTGTGACAGCGATTCTAAATCAGAAATAGTTATACCTATAGTTCAAAATAATAGGTTAATAGGAGTATTAGATATTGATAGCCCAATTTTTAATAGATTTGATGAAGAGGATAAGCAAGGTCTAGAGAAACTTGTAGATATTATGACCAAGTATATTATTTTCCCAGAAAAATTTATATAAAAATAAAAAATATTTCTTGCTATATATTTTGATTTATGTTAGTATCAATATTAATACATTGTACAATGTTGAAGTAAATAAAACTGAATATTTTAAAAACTGTTTATCAAGAGAGGTTGAGGGACTGGCCCTATGAAACCCAGCAAAAGCTTTTTTAAGCCGAGTGCTAATTCCAGCAGATTTTATATCTGAAAGATAAGTGGTGGTTAAGTAAAATGCATGTTACGACCTCACTTATAGCAGTGAGGTTTTTTTAATACTAAAAATTAACCTCGCTTCAAATTTATCTAAATTAGAAGGAGAAAAGAAATTATGAAAAATTACAAACAAGAAACACTATGCGTACAGGCAGGCTACAAGCCTAAAAATGGAGAACCAAGAATATTACCCTTATATCAATCTACTACCTACAAATATGATAGTGCTGATGAGGTAGGGAAATTGTTTGATCTTGAAGTTGAAGGACATATGTATTCTAGGATAAGTAATCCTACTGTTGAAGCACTTGAAAAAAAGTTATCGGTAATGGAGGGTGGCATAGGTGCTGTTTGCACATCATCAGGGCAATCGGCTACTTTGCTTTCAATTTTAACAATATGCCAGTGCGGGCAGCATATTCTTGCAATGAATAATTTATATGGAGGCACATATACTCTGTTTACTTCAACACTCAAAAAGTTTGGAATTGAAGTATCATTCATAGATTTAAACTCTACAGAAGCAGAAATCAAAAATGCTATAAGACCGAATACAAGACTTATCTTTGGAGAAACTATAGGAAATCCGGGGGTTGATGTTCTTGATATAGAAAAAATAGCAAAGCTTGCACATGAGCATAATATTCCATTAGTAATTGATAATACCTTTGCAACATCTTACTTATGCAGACCTATTGAATTTGGTGCAGATATAGTTATACATTCAACTACAAAATATATAGATGGTCACGCAACAAGTATTGGAGGAGTTGTAATAGATAGCGGTAAATTTAACTGGAACAATGGAAAGTTCCCAGAATTAGTAAGCCCTGACCCAAGCTATCATGGCTTGAGCTATACAGAAAAATTTGGGCAATCTGCATATATAACAAAATTAAGAGTTGCCTTTTTAAGAGATATTGGAAATACTATGAGTCCATTTAATGCATTTTTAACTAATCTGGGTGTCGAAACCTTAGCATTAAGAATGAAACAACATAGTGAAAATGCACTTGAAATGGCAAAGTTTCTTGAAAATCATCCTAAAGTTGCATGGATTAATTATCCATACTTAGAAAGTAGTAAGAGCTATGAGCTAGCAAAAAAATATTTATCTAAGGGTGGAAGCGGCATTATTTCATTTGGTGTTAAGGGTGGAGTAGAGGCAGGTAAAAAATTTATTGATAGCCTTGAGCTAGCCAGTTTAGTTGTTCATGTTGGAGATATAAGAACTCATGTTTTGCATCCTGCTAGCATGACACATAGACAGCTTAGTGAAGAGCAGCAGATACAAGCAGGTATTAAACCAGAGATGATAAGATTTTCAGTTGGAATAGAAGATATAGAGGATATAAAATCTGATATTGCACAGGCTCTGGATAAATTAAGTTAGAAAGTGAGTGATATAAATGCCTTTAATAATACCAAAGGATTTACCAGCATATGATATATTAGCTAAAGAAAAAGTATTTATAATAAACGAGGCAAGGGCTAAGTCTCAGGATATTAGACCATTAAGGATTGCAATCGTAAATCTTATGCCTACTAAAGAACAAACAGAAACGCAGCTTTTAAGGATGCTTTCTTATACAGCTTTACAAATAGAGATAGACCTTATAAGAACAAAATCATATACATCAAAGAACACAAGTAAAGAATATCTGGATAAATTTTATAAAACCTTTGATGATATTAAAGACAAAAAATATGATGGTATGATAATAACAGGTGCACCTGTTGAAAAAATGGATTTCGAAGATGTTAAATATTGGGCTGAGCTCGTTCAAATAATGGAATATGCCGAAGAAAATGTATACTCAACTATGTTTATATGCTGGGCAAGTCAGGCAGCACTATACCATTTTTATGGAATACCTAAATATATTATGGGTAAAAAACTGTTTGGTGTATTTAGTTTTGAAGTATTAGATGACAGTGTATTGACAAGAGGCTTTGATGACTATTTTTATGCACCGCAATCGCGATATGCATACAACAAAGAAGAGGATATAAGAAAGCACGATGATTTAATTATACTTGCCGCATCTGATGAAGCAGGTGTACACTTATCAGCTAGTAAGGATAATAGATTTGTATTTGTTGCAGGACATGTTGAATATGACATAGATACACTTGACAAGGAATACAAAAGAGATATAAAAGATGGCTTATCTATAGAGATTCCACTAAATTATTATGTAAATAATGATCCAAACGAAAGGATTATTCAAAGATGGAAGTCTTGTGGGAACCTGATGTTTTCAAATTGGCTCAACTACTGTGTGTATCAAAACACTCCATATGATATAAACGCTATATCCAAAAAAATAGTTTCAAAATTTGGTGGTAGTTCTTTAGCTGATGCAGCTCAATTCAATAAGGTGAAAAACATAATATTATCTGAATCAGATAGAAAGCATATAGTAGTTTCAGCACCAGGTAAAAGAGATGATAATGACACAAAAATTACTGATATTTTAATTGATTGCTATGAACTACAATCAAAGAAAAATGAAATAATTGAAAAAGAGTTGGAACTAAGCCGTCAAAGATATAGTCTTGACAAGCAGATAGAAACAGTCTTAGAATTAATCGAGAATAGATTTACTGAGCTCTGTCATGAGTTAAATATAAGTGATAAAATAAAGGAAGAGTTAAAAAAGGTTAAAAATGAAATAAAAAATTCAAACGACAAGGATTTTATACTATCAAGAGGAGAATATCTTAATGCTATCATAATGTCAGAATATCTTGATTATGAATTTATAGATGCTAAAGAGCTTATATATTTTAAAGATAATGGAGAACTAGATGAGGAAAAAACCTTTTTAGCTATTAAAAATAGAATTTCTAAGGATGAAAAGATTGTAGTACCAGGTTTTTATGGTATTGATCCTCATGGCAGAATTAGAACCTTTAAACGTGGTGGATCAGACATAACTGGTTCGATACTTGCTCATGCAATAGGTGCAGACTTGTATGAAAACTGGACTGATGTAAATGGTATAATGACAGATGATCCTAGAAAAAATAAGGATGCTAAAACTATTGACACAATGACTTATAAAGAGTTGCACAAAATGACTAACAACGGAGCACAAGTTTATCATCCTGATGCTATAAAGCTTGTTGAAGAGGTAAATATCCCTATCAATGTTAAAAATACAAATAGTCCTGAGTTGAAAGGGACGATAATTAAAAAGTAATAAGGAGCATAATTATGAATACAGTAAACATAGCACTTTTGGGGCTTGGAACTGTTGGAAGTGGTGTAAAAAACATACTACATGATAACAAAGAGCTTATAGAAAATAGAATGTTTATAAAGACAGGTAAACAAATAAAAATTAACATTAAAAAAATTCTTGTAAAGAATCTGTCAAAGCACAAGGATATAGACAAAAGTATTATAACTGATGATTATAACAATATAATAAATGATGACAGCATTGACATAGTTGTTGAGCTAATTGGTGGCAAGGACATAGCAACAGAATACATTTTAGAAGCATTAAAAAGAAAGAAGCATGTTGTTACAGCAAATAAAATGGCAATAGCATATAATGGAGATAAATTTCTAGCATCTTCTAAAGAAAATAATGTTTCCTTTATGTATGAGGCAAGTGTTGCTGGTACGATACCAGTTATAAGAGTTATTGAAGACAGCTTGATTGCAAATAACATTTATAAAATCGAGGGTATAATAAACGGAACAACAAATTATATTTTAACTAAAATGACAAAGGATGGATTAAGCTTTGATGAAGCGCTTCTACAAGCGCAAGAATTAGGCTTCGCAGAGGCAGATTCTAGCTCAGATATTGATGGTTTTGATGCCTTATATAAAATAGCAATATTATCAAGCCTAGCATATAATATAAATGTTAATCTTGATGAAATTGAAAGAAATGCATTGAGAACCGTAACAGCTGAGGATGTAAAAAATGCATCATATAAAAGCTGTGTTATAAAGTATATCGCTGAAAGCAAGTTCGAAAACGGTAAATTAAGCTTAAAGGTAGGACCTAAAGAAATACCATTGTCTGATCCATTAGCCTTTGTTGATAATGCCACTAATGCTGTTTATCTATACTGTGATAAGGCTGGTAGAATTTTATTGGAAGGTCAAGGAGCGGGCTCTGAACCTACTGCAAGTGCTGTAATAGGAGATATTCTAAATATAATAGAAAGAAGGTTTTAGCTTGAAAAAAACTAATATTGCTATACTTGGAGCAACTGGAATGGTTGGCCAAAGGTTTATTACCCTTTTAGAAAATCACCCATTTTTTGATGTAAAAATTTTAGCAGCAAGTCCATCATCTAAGGGGAAAAAATACTCTGATGCTGTAAGCGGTAAGTGGAAAATGGATATTGAGATACCTAGCTATGTAAAAGATATGATTGTTTATGATGTTAGTGATGTTGAGCATATTGCACCTGAGGTTGATTTAGTTCTTTGTGCTATTGAGCTAGATAAAAAATCTATTGTTGAGATTGAAGAAAATTATGCAAAGCATGAAGTCGTTGTTGTTTCAAATAACTCTGCTAATAGATGGGTTGAAGATGTTCCAATGATAATACCAGAAATAAATCTCCAACATCTTGAAATTATTGAAAGTCAAAGAAAAAGATTAAATACAAAAAAAGGCTTTATTGTTACTAAACCAAATTGTTCTATACAAAGCTATATTCCTGCTCTAGAAGCATTAAAAGAGTTTGAACCTGAGCTTGTAATGGTAAGTACTTATCAAGCTATATCAGGGAGTGGAAAAAAGCTTGAGGATTGTGAGGAAATTAGAGAGAATGTTATACCTTATATCAATGGTGAGGAAGAAAAGAGTGAGCAAGAACCCCTTAAAATCTGGGGCAATATAGTTGATGGACATATAGAAAAAGCTTTAACACCAACTATCAGCGCTCAATGTCTGAGAGTTGGTGTAGAAGATGGGCACATGGCAACTGTTGCAGTTAAATTTAAGAAAAGACCAACTAAAGAGCAAATCTTAGAACGATGGAATAACTATGTTTCTCCAATTAAAAAGTTAAATTTACCTATGTCACCTGAAAAATTCTTAATTTACATGGATGAAGAAAATAGACCACAACCAAAGCTAGATAGAGATATAGACAAAGGTATGGCTATCACAATTGGTAGATTAAGAGAGGATACAATCTTCGATTATAAGTTTGTATGCCTATCTCACAACACTCTAAGAGGAGCAGCTGGTGGTTCACTGTTAGTTGCGGAAACCTTAAAAGCATTAAATTATCTATAAAGAGTGAGCTATGCTCACTCTTTTATCCAGTATTTAATAGTATAAGAAATCAAAACCTCTAAACATATTATATATTTATATGTTTAGAGGTTTTTTATTGTCTAAAAAAATCAGAAGCAGTTTTTATATATTTTAGGAATAATTAATACTAATACAAACTATATTTAAACTAACATAACAAAAGAATTAATAAAACAAAAGCATTAGAGAAAGGAGAAAAAATGGCTCGTTACATTATCAAAAGAGTTATATCAGCTATTATAACAATTTGGTTTATTATGACACTTACATTTGTAATGATGCATAGCATACCTGGCAATCCATTTAGCAGTGAAAGAGCAATGGATGAAACGGTAAAAAAAGCTATTTTTGCTAAGTATGGATTTGATCAACCACTTTACAAGCAATATTTCATCTATATGGTGAACTTTTTAAAGGGTGACTTTGGAGTTTCATATAGCAAAAAAGGTATAAGTGTATCTCAAATAATAAGTGCAGGATTTCCAAAATCTAGGGATATAGGTTTATTATCTTCTGTATTTATAATTGCGGTAGGAATTTCAGCTGGAATTATGGCAGCATTAAGACAAAATAAAATTTTTGATAGGTTAGCTATGGTACTAGCTACCTTAGGAGCAACGGTTCCAAGCTTCGTTATAGCGACAGGATACTTATATATTTTTAGTAAAAAGTTATCTTTGGTTCCAGCGTTTGGGCTTGATTCGCCATTAGGATATATTGGACCTGCTATAGCTATAGGAGTATTTTCTTTGTCATATGTTACTAGACTTACAAGATCATCATTGCTTGAGGTTTTACAGCAGGATTATATTAGAACTGCAAGAGCAAAAGGCTTATCGGAAGTAGTTGTAATTGTTAAGCATGGTCTAAGAAATGCATTAATTCCGATTGTAACATATTTAGGACCGATGATAGCAGGTATTTTAACAGGTGGATTTGTAGCTGAAAAGGTTTTTGGTATTGCAGGAATTGGACAATTATTTACTACAAGCATTATAAGCCGGGACTATACTATGATTATGGGCATTACTGTGTTTTTTGCAATACTTTTAATTGCAACTGTATTAATTGTAGATATAGTATATGTAATTATAGATCCTCGTATTAAATTTGAATAGGAGCTAAAATTTATGTGGGAAAAGTTAGATGTTTCATTAAAGGATGCTGAAAAAGTTGAAAGACCCAGTCTTACATATTGGCAAGATGCATGGCTAAGATTAAAAAGGAATAAGGTAGCTATAGCATCTTTAGTAATAATAATTTTGATTATATTAACTTCAATATTTGTTCCGTTTTTTTGGAAATATAAGTATTCAGATCAAATCCTTGATTTTTCAAATATTCCTCCTAGTTTTACAATATATGATTTAGGTGATGGTAATTATATACATATAAAAAGTGAATATAAAGTAATAGAAGTTACAAAGGATGGTAAACTTTTAAAAATGGCCGAGTTGATTAATGAAGATGCTAATAATAGAACTCGTGAATATAATGTAGGAGGAAACCATATCCTTGTTGATTATAATATAGGTTATAATGCAAACAAAGAACTAATAGAATTAAGAATAAAGGCTAGGAGAGATTCATCTATTGATATTAAGAAGCTTGAAAAAGAGTTTCAAAACTCACCTAAATATAAAGTATATCAAAATGATAGTGAATTAACAGAGAACTTTAAGGTGAGAAATAAAGACTATATACTAGGTACTGACTCATTGGGAAGAGACTTATTTATTCGTGTTATATACGGTGCAAGGATATCATTAACAGTAGGCATTATAGCTGCAATAATGAACTTTGTGATTGGTGTTTCATATGGAGCTATATCTGGATATGTTGGTGGTAGAGTTGATGATATAATGATGAGAATAGTTGATACAATCAGCGCTATACCACTTATGCTATATGTTATTCTGCTTTCAGTTGCAATGGATAGTGATGGAGGTTTACTTACTATCATAATAGTAATAAGTGCTGTTTATTGGTTAGGAATGGCAAGGCTTGTTCGTGGGCAAGTTCTTAGTTTGAAGGAACAAGAATTTATTTTGGCAGCACAAGCATTAGGAGCATCTAGTAATCGAATTATTACTAGACATTTAGTACCAAATATCATGGGACCTGTTATGGTTTCTATAACAATGCAAATACCAAGTGCAATATTTACAGAGGCTTTTTTAAGCTTTATAGGATTAGGAGTTTCAGCTCCGATGGCTTCGTGGGGTAAATTGTGTAATGATGCATTATCGTCTTTTTTAACATTCCCTTATCAATTGTTTTATCCAGCATTGGCTATTTCAATAACTATACTTGCATTTAATTTACTTGGTGATGGTCTTAGGGATGCTTTAGATCCTAAACTTAGAAAGTAGAAAGAGGTGGATAAAATGGCTGAAAAATTATTAATAGTAAAAGATTTAAAAACATCTTTTTTTACACATTTAGGAGAGGTAGAAGCTATAAGGGGTATAAGCTTTCACGTTGATAAATCAGAGGCAATAGGAATAGTTGGTGAAAGTGGAAGTGGGAAAAGTGTTACTGCACTTTCAATAATGAAGTTATTGCAGTATCCTGGTAAAGTTGTCGGAGGCGAGATTTTATTCAAGGGAAATGATTTAATTAATAAATCAAATAAAGAGATGATGAGTATTAGGGGAAATGAAATAGCAATGATTTTTCAAGATCCTATGACAGCATTAAATCCAGTTTTTACAATAGGGGACCAGATTTCAGAGTCTATAATTAAACATCAAAAGCTAAAAAGAAAAGATGCTTATAATAAATCTGTTGAGATGCTTAAACTAGTAGGTATTCCTGATCCAGAAAAAAGAATCAAAAGTTATCCTCATGAATATAGTGGAGGTATGAGGCAAAGAGCTATGATTGCAATGGCATTGTCTTGTGAGCCGGATTTATTGATAGCTGATGAGCCTACAACTGCATTAGATGTTACTATACAAGCACAGATTTTAAACCTTATGAAAGAATTAAACAATAAATTAAACACTTCAACAATTCTTATAACACATGATCTAGGAGTTGTATCTGATGTGTGCTCAAGAATTATAGTTATGTATGGTGGGCTAATAATGGAGCAAGGTACTAAGAGGGATATATTCTATTCTCCTAGACATCCATATACTATGGGATTATTAAAATCTATACCAAAGATAGATTCAGAGGAAAAAATAAGACTAGTACCAATACATGGCACACCACCAGACTTATTAAAGCCACCTACAGGATGTCCATTCTATGCACGATGTAATTATGCAATGCGTATATGTGCTCAGGAACAGCCACCATATTTTTCAAATGAAGGTGAAAAACATCAAACAATGTGTTGGTTACTACATAAAGACGCTCCAAGAAATGAAGATTATGAAAATCAGAAAGGGGGCGTAAGATCAAATGTCAAATGATAAGTTAATTGAAGTAAAAAATTTAAAGAAGTATTTTACAGCAGATTCTGGTTTTATTATTAAAAAAACAGAGTATATAAAAGCTGTAGATGATGTTTCTTTCTATATTAAAAAAGGTGAAACCTTAGGTTTAGTTGGAGAATCTGGTTGTGGTAAATCAACTACAGGCAGGACAATAATAAGATTATATAATCCAACAGCTGGAGAAATTTTATATAATGGTGTTGATATCTCAAAACTTAGTAGATCTGAAATGATGCCATATAGAAAGAAAATGCAAATGATATTCCAAGACCCTTATGCATCGCTTAATTCAAGGATGACTGTTGCAGATATCATTGGTGAGGCTTTAGATATTCACAAGATTGCCAATGAAAAAGAAAGACAAGAAATAATCTATGATTTATTAATTAAGGTAGGCTTAGGTAAGGATCATGCTAGTAGATATCCGCATGAATTTAGTGGTGGACAAAGACAGCGTATCGGTATTGCGAGAGCACTTGCTGTTAAGCCAGAATTTATAATATGCGATGAGCCAATATCTGCACTTGATGTGTCAATACAAGCGCAAGTTGTCAATATGCTTGATGATTTGCAGGTTGAATTAGGCTTGACTTATTTATTTATCGCTCACGACTTATCAATGGTTAAGCATATTTCTAAGAGGGTAGGAGTAATGTATCTAGGGAGTTTAGTGGAGTTAGCTGGAAATGTAGAATTATATAAGAATCCTATTCATCCATATACTAAAGCACTATTATCATCTATACCTATACCTGATCCTGATAAATCAGAACAAATTCAGAGGATAACTCTTGAGGGGGATGTGCCAAGCCCGCTTAATCCACCTTCAGGATGTAAATTTAGAACAAGATGTAATTATGCTATGAAAAAATGCTCAGAAGAAGTTCCTGAATTTAAAGAAATTGATAAGAATCACTTTGTGTCATGTCACTTGTGTTAATAAAAGGCAGATGCCTATTATATAATAACTGATATCTAAAAAGATTTGATATTAGTACAAAATAAGGAGGATTATATGAAAAGAATTTTAGCAATTATTATGGTCATTGCTATGCTTATAGCATTGCCAACAGGTTGCAGTGAGAAAGAGATGAGTTCAAGCTATTTGATTTGGAACATTGGTGTAGAGCCTAAGACCTTTGACCCTGGTTTAAACAATGCAAGTGACGGTGGTCACATTATTCAAAATTTATTTGAAGGTTTAATGCAAGAGACAGAAAAAGGTCTAAAACCTGCACAAGCAAAAAGCTATAAAATATCTGAAGATGGTTTAGTTTACACATTTACACTAAGAGATGACATCAAGTGGTCAGATGGCAAAGCTGTTACAGCTCAGGATTTCGTTTATTCTTGGCAAAGAGTATGCGATCCAGCAACTGCTTCAGAATATTCTTTCTTGATGGCTCCATATATAGTTGGTGCAGAAGACTTCTTAAGTGGAAAAGGTACAGCAAGTGATATGGGAGTTAAAGCTAAGGATGATAAAACTCTTGAAGTAACTCTTAATTTTCCATGTTCATACTTTTTAAGCTTGACAGCATTCTATACTTATATGCCAGTTAGAAAGGATGTTGTTGAAGGTGGAGAAGGATGGGAAAAGAATCCTGCTACATGTATTAGCAATGGACCTTTCGCTTTAGAAGAGTATGTAATAGGCTCTCATTTAAAGATGAAGAAAAGCGAAACTTATTATGATGCTAAAAAAGTTAGACTTGCTGGCGTTAAAGGCCTAATGATAGTTGAAGAAACTACTGCTCATAATGCTTATTTAAGCGGAGAAATTAATATTAATGAAAAAATACCGCAAGATGAGATTCCTAAGTTAAAAGCAGAAGATCCTAATTTTACAGCAAAAGCACAAGTTGGTACATACTATGCTATGTTTAATATGGATAATCCTATTGTAGCAGATATTAGAGTCAGAAAAGCACTATCCTTAGCAATTGATAGAAAACAAATAGTAGAAAATGTTACAAAGGGTGGTCAAATACCTGCGACAGGATTTATTCCTCCTAACTTAACATACTCAGATGGAAAATCTTGTAGAGACCTTGATGAAAAAGGTAATCCTAAGCTTGAATTTGGTATAGATCCAAACAAAGCAAATGTTGAAGAAGCAAAAAAATTATTAGCTGAAGCTGGCTACCTAAACGGCAAAGGTTTCCCTAAAATAACTTATATCTATAATACTAATGAAGGACATCAAAGAGTTGCAGAAGCATTACAAGAAATGTGGAAAAATAACTTAGGTATTGAAGTAGAGCTTAAAAATGAAGAGTGGGCAATATTCCAAGATACAAGAAGACTTGGCAATTATTCAATAGCTAGAGGTGGTTGGTTAGGAGACTATGCAGCACCAATGACTATGCTTGACTTATACACATCATATTCTGGTAATAATGATCCTCAATGGAGATGGAATGAACAACCTACAGTAGCTCCGCATGATAAAACTTTAAACCCAGCAAATAAGGATTTTGATGATGCTATAAAAGAAGCTATGACATCAACTGGTAAGAAGCAAGATGATGCATATAAAAAAGCTGAACAAGTTTTGATGGATGATCAAATACTAATACCAATTTACTACTATAGTTTTATATATATGATTGATAGCTCTAAAGTTATTGGTATTGAAAAGACTAAAATGGGTCAATGGATATTCAAAAATGCAGAAATGCTTAACTAATTAATGATATAAACTTATCTAATACAAGGATTGCATGAGCTAACCCAAAATTAGCCATGTGATTCTTATTTTTTGCCTAGATTTGGATATACTATATAAAATTATTGTAAATAATCTTGAAAGTAATTAAGAATTATTATATACTATTACAATGTAGAATGAAAAATAAATAAATGAGGTGTTAATATGAAAAATCAAATGATAAATACAAGTAATGCTCCTAAGGCTATAGGACCATATTCACAAGCAATAAGAACTGGAGATTTGCTATACATATCTGGTCAAATACCTGTTAATCCAGCTACAGGTGAAGTTGTAGAAAGTTGTTTTAAAAAGCAAACTGAACAATGCATGAAAAATCTATTAGCTATACTTAATGAGGTAGGACTTAACTTTACAAACGTTGTAAAAATGAATCTATTTATAACTGATATGGCTAAATTCTCAGATGTGAACGAGGTATATGGAACATTCTTCACAGATTATTTCCCTGCTAGAGCTTGTGTTCAAGTTGGTGCATTACCAAAAAATGTATTAGTGGAAATAGAAGCAGTTGCAAGCTTTAATTAATATGGAGGCCATACGAATGGGACAATTGATAAAAGGCAAGGCAGTTGCTGATAAAATAACTGAAGAGTTAAAGCTAGAGGTTGAAAAATTAAATAGTAAAGGAATTAATCCAAAGCTTCAAATAATAAGAGTAGGTGCTAGAGAAGATGACTTATCTTATGAAAGAGGCGCTTTAAAAAGAATGGCTAGTTGTGGTATTTTAACTGATGTTAAAGAGCTTCCACTTGATATTAGCCAAGATGATTTTATTAAAGAAATTAAGGGCTCAAATGATGACAAAACAGTACATGGAATACTGATTTTCAGACCACTACCAAAGCAGCTTGATGAAAATATAATTAAGTATGTTATAGATCCTAAAAAAGATATAGATTGCTTTAGTCCTGTAAATGTTGCAAAATTAACTGAAGGAGATAAAACAGGTTTTGCTCCTTGTACTCCATCAGCAGTTATGGAAATGCTTAAGTTCTATAATGTTGAATTAACAGGAAAGAATGTAGTAGTATTAGGAAGATCGATGGTTGTTGGAAAGCCACAAGCATTGCTATTATTACAAGAAAATGCAACTGTTACAATTTGCCATTCAAAAACAAAGGAAATTGCTAAAATAGCAGCTTCTGCAGATATCATTGTAGCTGCAATTGGAAAAGCAAAGATGGTAGGCAAAGAATTCATCAAAGAAGGTGCTGTTGTTATAGATGTAGGTATTAATGTTGATGAGACAGGAAATCTTTGTGGAGATGTAAATACAGATGAATGTCTAGAGACTGCAAGCCTTATAACACCTGTACCTGCTGGAGTTGGATCTGTAACTACTTCTGTATTAGCAAAGCATGTTGTACAAAGTGCGTCAAATAACGCTTAATATTTAAAAATAAAACGAAAAAACCGATTGTGCTTATGGGGGGCAAAGCACAATCGGTTTTTCCATTGATGTAATTATCTTATATTATGTCACATAGTTTAAGTTCCTAGGGGTCGGAAGGTCACTTTATGCCAAATATTTTATCTTTGCTAAATTGCTTTTAAGGGGGGAAAGTAATTTAGCTTGTATTCCTGAATTGTTAAATGGGGGTTAAAACAATTCAGTTTTATTGCTAAAGTATTATGTCTTGATACATATATACCTTAAAACTATTTTGCTAAACATTTACGATTATTAAATAAATGTAACAAATTACGAGTAATTATTCTTTTTATTCTAGTATTTCACTATTAAAATAATCAATTGATACTTCATATACTAAGCTTGGACGACCTTTTGTAGCTGATTGTCTTTGTTCTACAACTTTTGCAAGGCCACAACTTTTTAGTGAAGATAGAAATCTATTTGCACTTCTTTGTGTTATAGCAAGCTTAGTGCTCATTTCTTCAGAAGTAATCCTGTTGTTTTCCATCGTCTTAACTACAGAAAGAATTTTTTGCAATGTAATTACTGAAAGACCAGATATTTCAGATAGCTTTTTAAACTCATCAGGTACATTTCTTGAAATAACGAATGATTCAGAGTCATTTAAAGAAAAAATAAACTTGTTTTCCTCATCTATTAAACAGCTTGACGAATTTGGGGATAAGGATGCCTCTCTATTTGCAGCTACAGCATTAATCCTTGCCTGATGCAGATTAGAGCTTATTCCATATCCAATGTATACATTGAAATCAAGTCTTGGTTTCAAAAAGTCTTGTATTTTGCATACACTAAAGCCATCAGTCAACATATGAACTGTTTTTCTGTCAGTAATTATTTCATAGCCACCATATTTTTCTTGTATCAAATAATTAGTTTGAATTACATTTCTCAAACGCTTTAATGATTTTAATAAATTGTTTTTTCTGCCATCTGAATTATTTGCTCCATTTTCAATAGCAGGATTAATAAGTATTGCTGAAGGTAAGTTTTCTCGCATAGTATTAATTGTTATTTCATGAGCTGCGGAAATGCAAATATTCTCTAAATATGGAAGACTTGGATACGCAAAATAGACAGGAAGCCCTGCATCTTGCAATTTATACATTATACTGCTAAAACGCGTAATTGAAATATCAATTTGACCATTTTTCCACATTTCAAGATGCTTTAAAGTATATTTTTCTTCAGCATCTAAAAGCTGTTTTAAACTGTTTTTTTCAATTTCTTTTGATATTAAAACAGATATATCAGATTCCTTTTTTCCCAAAACATATTCATAGATATTTATGTTTCCTATATCTAAAAGGTCTGCATAAATACGATTTAATTCTATGTTTTTATTATGATATAAAATTTGTAAAAATAATTTATATAGCCCATTATTGTCATTGTTAAAAGGGCGAATAATTTTATTGCTTTCTGGAAAACTGAGCTTTATAACTTGTTCAGGAAATGAACCGCTAGTTATGATACCTTGAACTCTGTCAGGTATAGAATTATAAATTTCTGGAATATCTTTAAAGCTATTATAAGAATATATTGAATATTTGCCATCCCAGTTTATTTTTTTCATTGATTCATTGATGAAGTCTTTTAAAAATTCTGTTGTAATTATTGCTAATTCGGGTTTCATTCATGTTTATCTCCTTACTAGTTTTGCTAACTTATAGTTTAAATGATTAATTGTTAAATTACAATATCTAAGTTTAGAAATAGTTAAAAACTTTTCAATAATTTATTGACAATGGAAAAACTTTGTTTTATAATATTTAAAACGTCCTTTAATTTTCCTTAAATATATTTTATCTTATTCAGGAATATTTAGGGACTAATTAATAAGTACAAGGAGTGTATAATATGAACAATTTTATAAAAAGAAGTATAGAATTAAAAAGTGATATTATTGAAGTAAGACGTTTTATTCATGAAAACGCTGAACACGGTGATGAGCTTCCTGTTACGACACAATTTGTGGTAGAAAAACTAAGAGAAATGGGACTTGAACCTGAGGAAATATGTAAGTCAGGTGTGGTTGCAACAATTAAAGGTGTTAAACCTGGAAAAACAATACTTCTAAGAGCTGATATGGATGCACTTCCAATGAGAGAGACTAATGATCTTGCATTTGCTTCTAAAACATCTTCTTCTCATACTTGTGGACATGATTTACATACTTCTATGCTTTTAGGGGCTGCTAAAATGCTTATAGAAAGAAAAGATGAAATGCAAGGAAATGTAAAACTTATGTTTCAGCCAGCCGAAGAAATATTTACAGGTGCTCAGAAAATGATTGACAATGGGCTTATGACTAATCCTACAGTGGATGCTGCAATTGATATGCATGTATTAACTGATATTCCTCTTGGATGTGTAGCTTCTCATAAAGGATACATTAGTTCATCCTGTGATGGTTTTAAACTTACAATCATCGGAAAAGGATGCCATGGAGCTCAACCTCACAATGGTATAGATCCTATTAATGTAGGTGTACATCTTCACATGGCTTTGCAAGGCTTGATTTCAAGAGAAACACCTCCAAATGAAGTCGCTGTTCTTACTGTTTGTCAGTTCGAGTCAGGAACAACAGCTAATATAATACCTGAGACTGCTGTTATGAAAGGTACTATGAGAACATTCAACAAAGATTTAAGAGCTAAATTATTTAGGCGTTTTAATGAAATTATTGATTATACTGCAAAGACATTCGGTGCGAAAATAGAGCTTGAGGTTCTTTCGGATGTTCCGTCAATACATGTTAATGAAGATATGCTTTCAGATTGTATATCTTATGTTGAAGAACTAGATTATGATTTTACTTACAATATGGAATATATTGTTACTCCATCTGACGATTTTGCAAGAGTTTCAGAGCTTGTACCTTCAGTATTTTTAGCAATAGGAGCAAGACCTTTAGAAAGTGAAAAAGCTTTCCCTAATCATAATCCTAATGTAATTTTTAATGAAGATTGCTTACCTTTAGGTGCAGCAATATTTGCACAGTGTGCTTTTGAATGGTTGAAAAATAATAAATAGAAAATTAGGAGAGTTTAATCATGGAAAAAAATAAAAAACTTTTTTACGGCTGGTGGATCGTTTTTGGGTGTGTACTTATAACAAGTACAATCGTTCCAGTAGTTATGTCATTATCTAACAAATTTTTAATTCCTGTAACAAAAGAAATGGGTATTTCAAGAAGTGCGTTTAGTATGATAAGTACAATTCTTCAAGCACTTGGAATTTTCTTATCTCCTATAGTTGCAAAAAAAATAGCAACCGGTGATATGAGAAAAATCATGAGTATTAGCATTATAGGATTTTCATTGGCATATGCATCTTATTCTTTTGCACAAAATGTATTCCATTTATACATATCAGCCTTTGTTGTAGGTATCTTCTATTTTAGCTCTACAATAATTCCTGTTAGCATTATAATTACAAATTGGTTTGTAAAGAAAAGAGGATTTGCTATGAGCTTAGCAATGACAGGAATAGGTGTTGGAGGATTTATTTTTAGCCCTATAGTGACTTATCTTCTTGAAACATATGGATGGAGAGTAAGCTATAGAATTATGGCATTAATAGTATTTATAATTGCTTTTCCAGTAGTAGCATTTTTACTTCGTAAAAAGCCAGAAGATATGGGGCTAAAGGCTTATGGAGCTGACGAAAATACTAATGTATCAAAGAAATCATCATTAAAATCAGGCATTGACTTAACAGTTAAACAATCAAGTGGAAAACCATTCTTTTTTGTAATGCTTATTGGTATGTTTGTATGCGGGTTCATTAATGCAGCTGCACTCGGACAGTTTCCTCCTGCTATTCAAGAACTGCATGGTCCAATTGTACAAGCTGCAATCATATCTTTATATTCACTTATAGGTTGTTTTGGCAAAATTATTATTGGATGGTTAAATGATAAATTTGGTATCATGGTTAGCACACTATTTGGATGTGTAGCATTTGCTCTGGTTTTCGTATTTATGTTAATGAGCTCAAATATTACAATGATCTATATTATGGCTATATTATTTGGCTTAGGTATGGGTATAGGAAATGTTTCTCCTCCTCTTATCGTTGCTGAGATGTTTAACGGAAATAAGTATGGTGAAGCTTACGGCGTTGCCAACAGTGCACTTCAAATAGGTCTTGCAACAGGCTCTTTAGTAGTTGCTTTTATGTATGACAAGTTAGGGTCATATACAAATGCTTGGATACTTTTGTTCATTTTAACGTTTGTTACTTTAATCGCATGGATAACTTCGGTTAAAATGTCTAAAAAATATGTTAAAAATTAAAAGCATGACCACCAGCTGAGCTGGTGGTCATAATTTCTTAAATACGAAAGTTATCGTTGAACTGTGATCTATTTAGAATATCTTGATTCCTAATTATATGCGGTAAATCCTTATCAGCCTCCATTTCTAAAGTAGATAAATCAAAATATACAAAATTTTTTAATAATCCACCATATGGTACTAATCCACTGATTGGAGCTCTATTCATGTAAGAATCATCTGATTCTTGTAAAAAAAACTCTTTATTTCTTATCATTTTTCACCATTCCTTTCATATTGAACATTAAGAAACAATAATTATTTTATCCGATATATAAGAAAATAATCATAAAAAACACTTGAGTTTTTTTGAATTAGTTGTTTACAATTTGTAGATATAAGGATAAAATAAAGTATAAATTTTAACTGCTAACATAGGAATAAACTAAAACAAAGAAAGGACAAGCACCAAAATTATTAGAAATGTAGGATTTTTTATAGAATTGGTGTATTTATATAAGTATGGAAACAAATATTATAATTCACAAGGCAATTATTCATATATTGGATATGTCTATAACTTCACCTATTTTGTCTGAACTGCCATTGGAAATTGACGATGACACTTTTGAATACATTACAAAACAGATAACAAAGGTGGCATTTTTACCTACAAATAAAAAGTATAATTTGTCAAACAATACTGAAAATTGTGAGCTTTTAATGAGCTTTGATAAAAATAACTTTGAACAAATCACACAAAATTTAAGTAAAAATATTTATGAAATTTATAGAAGATGCACAAATGTTGAGTCTTTTGATCTTATGTATTGTTTATATGAAACTGAGGGAGTAATGAAACTTTGCATGTTATTATTAGATCACAAGGATAGTTATATACATAAAATTGACGAATTAGATGACAAGAGATTGATAAGAATTGTAAAGTATAAGTCAACTTTACCAAACATCTCACAAAAATCTGATGAAAGCTTTATATATGAAATAGATAATAATATATTATTTATAAATGAGAAAAAGCATGAGCTTGAAGAAGAAAAAATAACTTTATTATCACACTTTGTTTTTAATTTACCATTTACATTATCTCCAAAGGATACCTATGAGATAATCGACAAGACATCTAAAAAGATGGTAAAAGAATATTTTGATAATGATATTGAGAAGAAAATTGATGTTAAAAAGGAAATTGTTGATTCCTTTAACTCAAAGGGAACAATCGACTTAAGTAAAATAACAGACAATGTTTTTGAAGCTGATACAGTAGTTAAGGAAAGATATACTGAGGAACTAAAAAACTCAGGAATTAAAGAAAATACAGTTAAACTTGATTATAAACTAGATAAAAAGATAAATAAAAAACAGAGGATAAAAACTGAAGAGGGTATAGAAATACTTATACCAGTAGAATATTTAGATAACACTGACAAGATTTCTTTCAACACAAATGAGGATGGCACTGTTAATATTATTATGAAGTCGTTAAATAATGTTATGTAGAAATCCAAAAAAAATCTCTTGACAATTAATCACAATTGATATATCATTACAAAATAAGTAAATATTCAGGCAATGATTGGAACAGTAGCTATAGCAAATATATCTAAAAGTAGATATATTAGCAAAAATTCAAGAGAAATAATCATTTTGGTGTGAGATTATAATTTTTAGTATAGTGAAAATCATCCATGAGCTTAGCTTTTGAAATAGCAGTAAAAAGCTACGTGCAATTCGTTATAGATTGAGTGATACAAAGTATTTAACAGTTCATGTTTTATAAAGCAGACTGTATTATAATAGTTTGTATAATTTGGGTGGTAACACGGAGAAATTTCGTCCCATGTCTTTTGACATGGGACTTTTGTTTTTTGGGAATTTTCACTTACAATACAATTTAAATTTTGCTTATAATTATAAATTAAAATATAAAACTATTAAAGAAAGGATAGATGAAAAATGAAACTTTTTAAAGACATATCAAAATTATCGTACAATGAATATGAAAAGCAAATGTCTGAATATTGGAATAATATAGATTTGCTGCATCAAAGCGTAGAAACGAGAAAAGATAAACCACAATTTGTATTTTTTGAAGGACCGCCAACTGCAAACGGCAGACCTGGAATACATCACGTTATAGCTAGAACATTAAAGGACTCTGTATGTAGATTTAAAACTATGGAGGGCTATCAAGTAAAGAGAAAAGCTGGATGGGATACTCATGGACTTCCAGTAGAGATTGAGGTTGAAAAACAATTAGGTTTAAAGAATAAGCAGGATATAGAAAACTACGGTATAGCTGCATTTAATCAAAAATGCAGAGAGTCAGTATTTACCTATAGTGATTTATGGAGACAAATGACAGAGCGTATGGCATATCTTATAGATTTGGATAATCCGTATGTAACTCTTGATAACAATTATGTTGAATCAGTATGGTGGATACTTGATAAATTCTTCAAGGATGGATTGATGTATGAGGGACATAAGATACTTCCATACTGTTCAAGATGTGGAACTGGTCTTGCTTCACATGAGGTTGCACAAGGATATGAAGAGATAAAAACATCAACTGCTTTTGTTAAGTTTAAGAAAAAGGATGAGGATGCATACTTCCTTGCATGGACAACAACTCCTTGGACATTAACTTCAAACGTTGCATTGACTGTACATCCTGAAATGGAGTATGTAAAAATAAAATTAGCTGATACTGAAGATAAAAAAGGTGATGTTTTATATCTTGCAAAATCTTTGGTTGCTAAAGTTATAAACGCTTCAAAAGGAAGCGTTACGGACGAGTATGAAATACTTGCTACAATGACTGGCAAGGATATGGAATATATGGAATACGAGCAACTTATGCCATTTGTTAAAGCAGATAAAAAGGCTTTCTTTGTAACTTGTGCTGATTATGTAACAGCAGAAGATGGTACTGGAATAGTTCATACTGCACCAGCATTTGGAGAGGACGACTATAACACAGGTGTAAGATATAATCTACCAGTATTACAGCCAGTTGATGAAACAGGTAAATACACTACAACACCTTGGGCTGGAAAATTTGTAATGGATGCAGACCCAGAGATATTAGTTTGGTTAAAGCAAGAAGGAAAATTATTCAGAAAAGAAACTATGAATCATAACTATCCTCATTGCTGGAGATGTAAAACACCGTTATTGTACTATGCAAAACCAAGTTGGTATATCCAAATGACTAAGTTAAAGGATAAATTAGTTGAAAATAACAATACAGTTGAGTGGTATCCAGATTATGTAGGAGAAAAAAGATTTGGAAACTGGTTAGAAAACTTAAATGACTGGGCAATATCAAGAAGCAGATATTGGGGAACTCCACTTCCAATATGGAAATGTGAATGCGGTCATATAGATAGCGTAGGTTCAAGAAAAGAACTTGCTGAAAGAGCTATTGAAGAAATAGATGAAAGCATAGAGCTTCACAGACCATTTGTTGATGATGTTCACTTGAAATGTCCTCATTGTGGTAAAGCTATGACAAGAGTTAAGGATGTTATAGATTGTTGGTTTGACAGTGGTTCAATGCCTTTTGCACAGCATCATTACCCATTTGAAAACAAAGAAAATTTTGACGAATTATTCCCAGCAGACTTTATATGTGAAGGTATAGATCAAACAAGAGGATGGTTCTATTCATTGCTTGCTATATCAACATATGTTAAGGGAGTATCACCATATAAGAGAGTTTTAGTTAATGATTTAATTCTAGATAAATTTGGAAAGAAGATGTCTAAGTCAAGAGGAAACGGTGTTGATCCATTTGAACTATTTGATAAATATGGCGCAGATGCTTTAAGATGGTATTTGCTATATGTATCGCCAGCATGGTCACCTACTAAATTTGACGAGGATGGATTAAAAGAGGTATTAAGTAAATACTTTGGAACTATAAAAAATGTTTATACATTCTTCACATTGTATGCAAACACAGACAATGTAAATCCGAGAGAATTCTTTGTTGAATACAAGGATAGACCAGAGCTTGACAGATGGATTATATCAAAGTATAACAATTTAGTTAAATATGTAAGAAACAGCATGGCAGAATTTGATTTGACTAAGGTTGTTAGAGCAATACAGGATTTCGTTAACGAAGATTTATCAAACTGGTACATCAGACGTTCAAGAAGAAGATTCTGGGCTACTGAGCTTACAGAGGATAAAAAAGCAGTTTATGTTACAACTTATGAAATATTAGTTGGATTATCACAGCTTACAGCACCATTTGCTCCATATATCTCAGAGGAGATGTTCATTAACTTGACAGGAGAAAAATCTGTTCATTTGAGTAACTATCCTCAAGTAAATGAAAGCTTGATAGATGAAAATGTAGAGCATAGAATGGACTTGGTAAAAGACCTTGTTAAGCTTGGAAGAGCTTCGAGAGAGACTACTAAGATAAAGGTAAGACAGCCAATTTCTAAAATCCTTATAGATGGAAAATATGAAGAATTAATATCTGACTTAACTCCACTTATAATGGAAGAGTTAAATGTTAAGGAAGTTATATTTGAAAATAACTTAAATTCATTCATGGACTTCACAATGAAGCCAAACTTCAAAACTTGCGGACCAAAGCTAGGAGCTAATGTTAAAGCTTTTGCTAATGAATTGTCAAGTGCTAATGCAATGGAAATAATTTCAGCAGTCAAAAATGGTGGAATCTATAAAATGGCTGTAAATGGTGCTGAAATAGAAGTAGACGAAGAAATGCTTGATATAAGAATAGCTGCTAAAGAAGGTTATGATGTTGAGATGGATAACAATTTATTCGTTATATTAGACACTAACCTAACAAAAGAGCTAATAGATGAAGGATATGCTAGAGAATTTATATCAAAAATACAACAGATGAGAAAAAATAATGGATATGAAATGATGGATAACATCAAGATATTCTACAATGGTTCAGAAGAAATACAAAATGCTGTTAAAACATTTGATGAATATATCAAGAGCGAAACCTTAGCTGTATCAATAGAAAAAACAGATGATACTTCATATGAAGTTCAAAACCTAAATGGCTTTGACACAGGAATAAAGCTTGAAAAAGTAAATTAATTAAAATATAAATAAAAATATAAATACTAACCACAAATAGCAAAATACTATTAAGTTTGATTAATTTTGATGCTTTTGTGGTTAGTGTTATATAGATATATTTACTAATATAGTAAAGGGTTATAATTTCATATTAATGATAATACATTAAGAACATATAAATGAAACAACGGAGGCAAGTATGCTAGTAACTTTACTTAGAAATGCTACAATTATTAATAATGATTGTAGTTTAGATAAAAATAATGATGTTTATATTGAAAATGGGAAAATAGTTAAGATTGTGAGTTCAAGATATAATGCTCTAATAAGTGATGATTATGAAATCATTGATTGTAGTGATTATTATGTAAGCCCAAGCTTTGTAAACTTGCATTCTCACGCTGCTATGAATATATTTAAAGGAATTGCTGAGGACGTTACAATTGATGACTGGTTTAATAAGGAGATTTTTCCTTATGAAAGCAAGCTGACTGAAAGTGATGTTTATTATGGAGTAAAGCTTGCTATACTTGAAATGCTTGATAATGGAGTAACTGCATTTGCGGATCATTATTTTAGTCAAAACTCTGTGTTGCAGGCTGTGTTGGATAGTAAAATCAGAGCTGATATTGCTCCTACTATATTTGGTTTAGCACCTAATTACAAGGAGCAATTAGAAGAAGCAAAGAAATTTATAATAAAAAATAGAAATATATCAAATAGAGTAAGCTTTAAACTAGGACCTCACGCCCCGTATACATGCCCAAACCCTATACTAACTGAAATTGTAGATGCTGCAAAGGAGTTGAAGGTTGGTATACACATACATGTATCTGAGACAAAGGAACAAGTTGATATTAGCTACAAAGAAACATCAAAATCACCATTTGTAGCACTGCATGAAAGTGGTGGATTTGATATTGATACAATAGTTGCTCATGGGCTATGGGTCCAGGAGGATGATTTAAAGTTTATAAATAATAAAACTTATTTTGCTTTTTGCCCTAAAACATATATGAAACTAGCTATGGGTGAAGGAAATATATATAAATTAAAAAATAAAATAAATTATAGCTTTGGTACTGACGGAGGGGCTAGTTCAAATACTCTTAGTCCTCTTGAACAAGCGAGATTATTTGCATTAAATGGTAAGTTTTTAGAAAATAATTCTGAGGAATATAGAATTAAAGATATTTGGAAGAGTTTAATGAATGGTCACAATGCTTTTAAATTTAATACTGGAAAGATTGCAGTAGGCTATGATGCAGATTTAATTATTTGGAACTTGAAAAAACCTAATACCTATCCAGTGTATAATCCAGTTGCTTCTATATTATATAGCTCAAATTCGAACAATGTCTTATACACTATGGTTGAGGGAGAATTTTTAAAATATGATGGAAAATTGATGTTAAATGATAAGGAAGTTTTAAATAAAATAACAGAAATACAAGCTGAGTTGCTCGAAAGAGGAAAGGGAAACAAAATAGTTGAATATTAAATTTCTATTAATTTAGTATTAAAATCGTTGTTTATACTTGTTATTTTTATTTAGCTTGTGATATACTTATCAAGACATACATAAATTTTATTAAGTTCTTTTATGAGGTAGAACTTGTTTTACTTAAAATAATATCTATAAGAATGGAGAAATATAATGTTAACTAATGCAATAAAAGGATTAGTCATTGGAGTTTCAATGCTTATACCTGGCGTTAGCGGGGGTACAACAGCACTGATCTGCGGTATATATTATCAGCTTATAGCAGCTGTAGATTCATTTTTTGAAAAGCCAAAGGAGAATTTTAAATTTCTTTTATCAGTTGCACTTGGCGGAGTTATTGGAGTGTTATCCTTTTCAAAATTAATACTGATTACATATAATGCATATAAAATACCAATGCTTTATCTATTTATGGGAGCAGTACTTGGAAGCATCCCTTTGTTAGTAAAAACTGCAGGAGTAAAAAAAATACAACTAAAAACATTTATTGGCCCTATTGTAGGTATATCAATTGTCCTTTTGATCGAATTAGTACCAAAGGATTTATTTATTATAAATGCTAATGGAATGGCAGAGTATTGTATATTATTCATTGTTGGAATAATTCTAGCAACAGCATTAATTTTACCAGGTATTAGTTTTACATATATTTTACTAGTATTAGGTTTATACGAGCAAACTCTTATTGCGATTGAAAGCCTCAATATTCCGTTTTTATTGGCATTAGCTACAGGAATTATAATAGGCATTTTCCTAACTGCAAAAATTATAAGATTCATATTAAGAAAATTTCCAAAGCAAACATACCTAGTCATAATCGGCTTTGTATTAGCCTCCTTAAAGGATGTGTTCCCAGGAATACCAACAGGAAGTGAGTTAATAATTTGTATAACACTATTAGTTGGAAGTTTTTATACAATATATAGGATATCAGCTAAATAAAAATTTAAAACAAAATATTTAATAAAAATATAAAATTAACCGCAATATACATATTTAATAAAATATTGCGGTTATTCTCTTTTTAATAATTTATATATTCGCGATTGTATGTTTTTTTATATTATGGTAAACTTTGTTTAATCAAAAAGTGGTTATAAGGAGAAATTAAAAGTATGGATTTAAAAACTGTAAGATACAAAGAAACTATGGCTCAAAAGCTTATAAATAGTAGCATAATAATGTTCTTTAAAAGATATGGAATAAAATAGCTAATCATAATTGGAATGATTATATAAAACCAAAAATTTTATTTGGTATAGAAGACAGAATAAAGATTATTAAATAAAAATAAGTTACAGATAAGTTATACAGTAATAGGAAGGTGAAAAAATGTCTAAAGAAGAAAAAGCCATATTTACAAACATGTGTATGGTTTATGAAGATACAGCAGATGGTACAAAAAATATTTTAGTTCAAGATAGATTAAAAGAGGATTGGCCAGGAATAGCATTTCCTGGTGGTCATGTAGAATTAAAAGAATCCTTTTTGCAATCCGTTATACGTGAGGTAAAAGAAGAGACAGGTTTAGATATTGAAAATCCAATTTTATGTGGGATCAAGCATTTTCATACAAAGAATGATGTCAGATATATTGTTATTTTCTTTAAAACTAATCAATTTAAAGGTACATTGACATCTTCAGATGAGGGAGAGGTATTTTGGATAAATCGAAATGATTTAAATAAATATAAGTTGTCTAATGATTTTGAAGTAATGTTAAATATTTTTGAATCTGAAACTTTGAGTGAGCTATACTATTATAAAGATGATGGGATTTTAAAGAAAAATATTTTTTGAGCAAATCTTGTTAATACAAGTAATGAAAATACAATATTTTTTATTATGCAAGCAAAAAGCTATTGTGAAACAGGAAATTATATATATGCAATATTAGGATGATGAAATGGCTATAAATGAAAAGGTCATATATAAGCAAAATTATAAATAATTGAATGGAGTAAAAGGTATGAAAATATTTAAAAAAACAGCTAAAATAATAGGAATTATAATATGTGTTGTTGTAGTTTTGCTTACTATAAGCGCAATTTACAATAATATAGCGCTAAAATTAGAAGAGAGTAAAATAAAACCTAGCGGACAAATGATAGATGTTGGGGGCTATAATGTCCATGTCTATACAGAGGGAGAAAGTTTTGATTCACCTACACTTGTATTTTTGTCAGGTTCTGGCACTGTTGCACCTACATATGACTTCAAGCCTCTATATAGCTTGCTTTCGGACAAGTATAGAATAGCTGTTGTAGAAAAAGCTGGATACGGTTATTCAGATATTGTTGATATTCCACGAGATGTTGACACCATGGTAGAAGAGCTAAGATCGGCTCTTAAAGGAGCGGATATAAATTATCCATATATATTGCTTCCACACTCTATGTCTGGACTTGAAGCAATTTACTGGGCACAAAAATATCCAGAAGAAATTGCAGGTATAGTTGGCTTGGATATGGCAGTACCATACAGTTATGATGACTTCGATTTTAGTAGAATAAGTAAGATGATGTATTTAGGAGGAACGACTTCAAAGCTTGGTTTGATTCGTATTCCGGGTGTTTATCAACTTAACACTTCTACACTTACAGATTCTGAAAAATACCAGCAAAAATTATTAATGCACAAAAATGCTGTAAATTCAGTATTTGTTAAAGAAGGTAAAGCTGTTTATGAAAATTCTAGAACAGTATTAAATGCTGGAGTTATTTCTTGTCCAGTTTTAATGTTTTCATCTAATGGAAAAGAAATAGGAAATTTTTGGGTTCCAACACAAGAAAGGTTTGCTAAAGAAAATAATGCACAACTCGAGATTTTTGATTGTGGTCATTACATTCATTATTATAAAAGTGAAGTGATGGTTGAAAAAATTAAAGATTTCATAAAAGCAATTGAATAATTGAAAAACAATCTAATATAAGCTGAGTTCAATATAAATAACAGAACTCAGTTTTTTTGCATTTTTGCTTGACAATGTCATTCCTTGTGCTATAATAGCAAAGCGGCTGAAATAAAATAAGGAGAGATAGAATGATCGAACTTAGAAACATTTCAAAAACTTTTAAAGTACAACGGCGAAATGCTGGATTTAAAGAAGCTGCTAAAGCATTATTCAAGCGTGAATATGAAATAATACATGCACTTGATGACATTAGCTTTAGCATCAAAGAAGGCGAGATGGTAGGTTATATTGGACCTAATGGCGCTGGAAAAAGTAGCACTATAAAAATTATGGGTGGTATACTTACACCCGATGGTGGTACATGTAATATAAATGGCAGGACTCCATGGAAGGACAGAGTCAACCATGTTAGTGAAATAGGGGTTGTTTTCGGACAGCGTTCGCAGTTATGGTGGGATGTCCCAGTCATTGATTCCTATGAGCTATTAAAAGACATTTACAAAATTCCTGACAAGATCTACAAAGATAATCTTAATACCCTTTCTACATTACTGAAAATTGAAAACATAATTAAAACACCTGCCAGACAGCTATCACTTGGACAAAGAATGCGCTGTGAAATAGTTGCATCAGTTTTACATAACCCACGCATTTTATTTTTAGATGAACCAACCATCGGCCTTGATGCTGTATCAAAATTAGCAGTCAGAGATTTCATTAAAACAATTAACGAAGAAAAAAAGACAACTGTTATACTTACAACACATGACATGCAGGACATTGACGCTTTGACAAAACGCATCATTTTAATTGGTAGAGGAAAAATATTACTTGACGGAACACTTGATGATTTGAAAGAGCAGTATAAGGACACTAACTCACTTGATGAGATGGTGGTCAAGCTGTATGAGGCATATAAAATATGAAAAAATATATGTCATTTTTTAAAATTAGATTCATTAATAATTTACAATATAGAGCTGCTGCTTATGCTGGAGTAGCTACACAATTTTTCTGGGGCTTTATGGAAATACTTATATTTGCGGCGTTTTATAAATCAAATGCAAATGCATTTCCTATGAAATTTCAAGATCTAAGCTCTTATGTATGGCTTCAACAAGCTACTATAGCACTTTTTTTTATTTGGTTTTTGGATAATGATATTTTTGCTATGATAGAAGGTGGAGGAGTTGCATATGAATTATGTCGACCTTTAAACATATATAATATGTGGTACACTAAAAATTTAGCAATAAGAGCATCAAGAACACTTTTGAGATGTTTTCCAATATTAATTATTGCATCAATTTTACCAAAACCATATGGATTGATACTGCCTAATGACTTGAATTCTTTTGTATTGTTTATAATTTCATCGTCATTAGCATTTTTAGTTGTAGTATCATTTTGTATGATAATATACGCTTTAACTTTTTTTACATTATCATCAACAGGTATTAGAATTGTATTTGGACTAACAGCAGAATTTTTTGCAGGATCTATAATACCATTACCATTTCTTCCAGATAAACTTTATAAAGTGATAAGCTTATTACCATGGGCTTCAATGCAAAATGTACCCTTTAGAATATATAGTGGAAACCTTAGCGGCAATGATGCTATATTTGCAATGCTTTTGCAGGTGTTTTGGTTTTTAGCTTTAACTGCCTTTGGGAAATTCCTTTTAGGTAAGGGATTGAAAAAAGTAGTAGTGCAAGGGGGTTGATGAAGTGAAATTATATATAAAATATTTTAATATATATATGAAGAGTATTATGCAGTACAAAGCATCATTTTTCTTTACAACATTAGGTCAATTTTTAGGATCTTTTTCTGTGTTTCTAGGTATATACTTTATGTTTGATAGATTTAATACAATAGAAGGTTTTACATACAGTGAAGTGCTTATATGTTTTTCTGCTGTTCTAATATCATTTTCATTAGCTGAGTGTTTTTTTAGAGGTTTTGATACCTTCTCTAGTATTATCTCAAATGGACAATTTGATCGAATTATGCTAAGACCAAGAAACGTAATGTTTCAGGTATTAGCATCAAAGATTGAGATAACAAGAATGGGTAGACTTTTGCAAGCTGTTATAGTTTTAGTTTATGCAATCATGAATTGCGGAGTAGTATGGACTTTAGATAAGATATTTACGCTAAGTATAATGATAATTGGAGGAACAGCACTTTTCTCAGGGTTATTCATAATCTATGCTTCCATATGCTTTTTCACAATAGAAGGGCTTGAATTTATGAACATATTTACAGATGGAGGAAGAGAGTATGGAAAATATCCAATGTCTGTATATGGAGATATGGTGCTTAAATTTTTCACGTACATCATACCTTTAGCCTGTGTTCAATACTATCCATTCATGTATTTGATAGGAAGGACAAGCAATCCTCTTTATGCACTAACTCCATTAGTAGCCTTTTTATTTCTAATTCCATGCTTAATTTTATGGAAAATAGGAGTTAAGCATTACAAATCCACAGGAAGTTAGATTATTATTGACATCTATAATAAATGTAATCTCGTACTTATTGAGTGCAGATAAAATCTGAATTAAGGTGGTAACACGGGTATAGTAGAGTTCGCCCTAAACTAATAATACATTAGCTTGGGGTTTTTTGTTTTAGCAAATAATCTGGTTTATTTACTACCGCAGGCATGCATCCACTTGTTCCATATTTATTAGGAGAGAAACACCCACAAGGAAACAGGTTGGTCGACGTAAGAATAAAAGCAGTTTTAAAAGCAGAGTAATTGTCTAAAAAAATGTAATAAGGGGTGGTTATTCATGGGTATTGTTTTACAGTTCTGTTGTACAAAATACCATTTTACTACCCTGTTGATTTCTAGCTCAGTGATTGATGTGAGATTATCACATCCTATCAATATTTTTATTTTTCTTTATTTTACATTATATCAGAAAATTACAAAAACACTATGCCAAATGTCCTATGTGAAATGATAATTATTTTGTTATTATTCTATTTGGAGGTGAGATATAATGTATCAACTTTTATCTCTTGTAAATGGTATTATTTTAGCTTTTATGATTTCTATAAATGGAAAATTACTGAAAAATATGATGCATTCACAGCTGCTGCAATTATCCATGTAGTAGGCTCCTTGTTTACATTGTTAATTTACACCTTAAAGAAAGATAAAAAACATCTTTGGAAGCATAAGCCAAAATGGATTTATCTAGGAGGTGTCATAGGTGTAATAGTAGTGATGCTTTTTAATATAATTGTTCCTAAAGTTCCTGCTTTGAAATTAACTTTGTTAGTTTTCGTAGGACAGGTTTTTGCAGGAATAATTCTGGATGCAATTATAGGAAAAAATTATTCAGACAAATCATTTTTTGGTGGTATTGTTATAGCACTTGGAATTGCAATTAATATGATTATAGAATGGATAATTGCTACTAAAAAACAAAAGCATCAGTATATAAAATAGCTTTTTATAATAAAATAAATATATAATATATACGTTTTTTAGTATATAGGTCTATAAAAATTTACTGTAGAAAGCTATTTAATATATATTATTTCTTATTCTTATATTTATTTTCTTTTAGGTAAAACTTCTAGCCAGTATCCGTCTAAATCCTCTATGAAATAAATTCCCATATTAGGATTTTCATAGCATATACAGCCCATTTTTTTATGCTTTTGATAAGCGGCATCATAATCGTCAGTAATAAATGCTAAATGATATTCGCATTCTCCTAGATCATAGCTTTCAGTTCTATCTCTAAGCCAAGTAAGCTCTAAACTAAAGTTTCCTGTTCCATCACCTAAATAAACTATGATGAAGCTTCCGTCACTTGCTTCTTTTCTTTTAACTTCTTTTAATCCAAGAGCCTTATCATAAAATTCAATTGACTTTTCTAAATCTCTAACATTAAAATTAAAATGATTAAATGTAAAATTCATATATATACATCCTTTGCTTATTTATACTAATTTAGAACATAGTCTTTTGGTGAATAATTAGTATCTATTAATTTAATTATAAATTAAAATTATATAGATTTCAAGGGTTAGTATTATCTTAAAAACAAAAAATAATATTGTAAAATGCAAAAGTATGAGATATACTAAACAATATATTATTATTATAATAGGAGCGATAAATTATGGAAATTACAAGAGAAAAGGCATTAGCTGATTTAGTTGAATATATTGACTCGGAATCACTTATAAAGCATTGTCTTGCAGTAGAAGCTGCAATGATAAAAATGGCTAAGGTATTTAATGAAGATGAAAACTTATGGGGATGCTGTGGACTTTTACACGATATAGCTTTTCAAAGATATCCTAAGAATCATGGTGAAGTAGGATATGATATACTAATAAAAAAAGGCTATGATGCTGAATTCTGCAATGCTGTTAAAGCTCATTGTGATTTAACAAATGAAAATAGAATTACAAATATGTCAAAGTCATTATCTGCTGTTGACCAGTTGGCAAGCTTTATTATCGCTTGTGCCTTGGTTAGACCTGAGAAGCTTGTAGGATTAACTTCTAAATCAGTGAAGAAAAAAATAAAAGATAAAGCATTTGCACGTGCTGTTGATAGAGATGAGTTACAAAAGGGTGCTGATGAACTTTCAATTGATTTAACTGTTTTGATAGATTATTTGATAGATGGAATTATAGAAAGAGAAGAGTATTTAAGCTCAATTGGAGCATCTTTACTTTAATAAGATTAATTAAAGATTTATATGATAAATTATATGAGGAACACATGGATTGGAATAATAAAAGATATCATAGTTTAGATTATGAGTTAAAAAAAGTTTTTGAAGAAAAAACAATAAAATTATCAATTAATGCTGGTTTTACCTGCCCAAATAGAGATGGTACTGTGGGAGATAGAGGTTGTATTTTTTGCAGTGAAAAAGGTTCAGGAGATTTCGCTGGAAATGCTGATAAGTCCATTAGTATGCAAATAGATGAGCAGATTGAATATTTGTCAAAAAAGTGGAAGACATCAAGCTATATAGCTTATTTTCAGAGTTACACAAACACATATGATACTGTAGAGAATCTTGAGAAAAAGTATTATGAAGCTCTTAGCTGTGAAAATGTCAAAGGCTTAGCTATAGCAACAAGACCTGATTGTATTAATGAAGATATAGTAAAGCTTTTATCAAAATTAAACGAAAAAACATATCTGTGGGTAGAACTAGGCTTGCAGACAATTCATGAAAGCACAGCAGAAGATATTAGGAGGGGTTATACTCTAAAAGCTTTTGATGATGCTATAGAGCTGTTAAACAGATATAATATAAAAACTGTTGTACATTTAATATTGGGCTTACCTGGAGAAAGCAAAGAACAGATGCTTGAAAGTGTTAAGTACATAGCAGATAAAAATGTTTGGGGTGTAAAACTACATCTCTTGCATGTGTTGAAAAACACAGATTTAGAAATACTTTTTAGAGAAACTAATTTTAAAATATTATCTCAAGAAGAATATGTAAATCTCGTTTGTGATTGTATTGAAATCTTACCTGAAAGCCTTGTTATACATAGAATAACTGGTGATGGTAAGCGTTCAGAGCTTCTTAGTCCATTGTGGAGTCTTAATAAAAAGCAGGTTTTGAATGATATAGATACTGAATTTGTGCGAAGAAACACTTATCAAGGTAATAAATATATGGAATAAAAGAATTGCATATATGTGATATTTAGTGATATAATTATTATTGCTGAAATTTATGATATATATAAGGTGTAGTATTCTAAAACTAATTATATAATTTGATTTGAATTTGTAAAATAAGGAGGATATTATGAGATATATAGATTTAAGAAGTGATACAGTGACGATGCCAACAGAAGAAATGAGAATTGCTATGGCAAGAGCAGATGTTGGCGATGATGTTTACGGTGATGACCCTACAGTTAACGAGCTAGAGAAATTAGCTGCTAAAATGGTTGGAAAGGAAGCTGCCTTATTTGTTCCAAGTGGAACCTTTGGCAATCAGCTTGCATTATTGACACATACAAGACGTGGAGATGAAGTTATACTTGAACACAATGCGCATATTGTTATTCATGAAGTAGGAGCAGCTGCATTAATTGCAGGAGTTCAGCTTAGAACAGTACATGGTAATAATGGTGCTATGGATCCTGTACTTGTAGAAAAATCTATTAGACCAGATGATATTCACATGCCAAAGACTGCGCTAATATGTATTGAACAAGCACATGGCTGTGGAGCAGTTCTTCCTTTAGAAAATATAAAGGCTATAAAAGAGATTGCAAATAAGCATAATATACCGGTTCATATGGATGGAGCAAGAGTTTTCAATGCTGCTACAGCTTTAAATATAGATGTTAAGGATATTACAAAAAACTGTGATACTGTGATGTTCTGTTTATCAAAGGGATTATGTGCACCGATTGGATCAATTTTAGCTGGTTCTAAGAACTTTATAGATAGAGCAAGAAAAAATAGAAAGCTTATGGGTGGAGGTATGAGACAAGCAGGTATTTTAGCTGCTGCAGGAATTATAGCTCTAGAAAAGATGACTCTTAGATTAAAAGAGGATCATGAAAATGCAGTATATATGGCAGAAAAGCTTTCAGAAATTAATGGTATAAATGTTGATTTTACAAAAAGAGATATTAACATGGTATTTTTCACTATTGATGATGGCTTAATTGAAGATAACTTCCTAATAGACAGTTTTTTAGATGCAGGAATAAAAATTAACGGCATCGAAGACGGAGAATATAGATTTGTAACAAACAATGGTGTAATAAAAGAAGATATAGACTTTGCAGTAAACAAATTAAGAGAATTATTGAAATAAATAATAATTTATAGTGAATGTGAGTCCATATAAAGAGTTTTAAGATAAAAACATAAATGTTAAAGATATAAAAATAGGCGATTAGATTTCTTCGCCTGTTTTTTATTATTAAAACATTAAAATTGCATTAAAAAATACAAAAATTATTGCAAAGAAAAATAAATTAATATATACTTATATTTATATTATGTAGAAGGATTAGAATAAACAATATGTTTGGATATGTATATATAGATAAGGCAGAATTAAAATTTAGAGAATACTATAAATACAAGGGCTACTACTGTGGACTTTGTAAAAATTTAAAGAGAAATTACTCGGAGCTTAGTAGACTGACGCTAAATTATGATATGACATTTTTAATTTTAATTTTAAGCTCATTGTATGAGTGTGAAGATAGGGCTGTTAAAGAGCGATGTATTGTACATCCTTCTAAAAAACAAATTATTATAGAAAATGAAATTACAGATTATGCCTCTGCAATGAATCTTATATTATCATACTATAAAAGTAAGGATAATTGGATGGATGAGAAGGACTTTAAATCGTTTGTTTTTTCAAAATTTATCAATAGAAGCTATAAGAAAGCAGCTAGCTTGTATGAAGAAAAAGAAAAAATAATCAAAACATCATTAGGAAGGCTCTCTGAGCTTGAGGATTTAAAAACTACTGATATAGAGCTTGTTTCCAATGAGTTTGGTAATATAATGTCTGAGATTATGGTATATAAAAAGGATCATTGGGAAAAAATATTGAGAAAAATTGGATTTTATTTAGGTAAGTATATATATATTTTAGATGCGTATTTAGATATGGAGCAGGATAAAAAAAATTATTCATATAATCCTTTTTTATTGATGAATTTTGATGAATTTCAAAATAAAGAGGGGCAAAAAAACTTGCAAGAGTTTAATTTAGAACAGGAATATAAAGTTCCAACAAATATTGATGATTACGCTAAAGAAATACTAATGCTTAATTTATCATTTCTTAGCGAAGAAATAGATAAGCTTCCCTTAATAAAAGATAAAGGAATTATTGATAATATTATTTATTCAGGGATAATGATTAAATTTAACAAAACAAAGCTTAAAGATAATTCATTAAATATAAATAATTAGGCTTTAGAGAAAATATAAAGGACGAGATATAAAAATGAGAGATCCATATGAAGTTTTAGGAATTCAAAGAAATGCATCAAAGGATGAGATAAAAGCAGCTTATAGAAAGCTTGCAAAACAATATCATCCAGACATGCATGTTGACAATCCGCTTAAGGATTTAGCACAAGAAAAATTTATTGAGGTACAGGAAGCATATGATCAGCTAACAAATGCGAGCAGTAGTTCATACAGTAGTAGCTCTTCCTACAGCTCAGGATCAAATAGCTATAGTAACAGCTCTTCAAACACAAGCTTTCAAGGCATAAGGCAGCATATTACTAGTGGTAATTATCAACAAGCAATATATATGCTTAACAGTATTAGCACAAGAAATGCAGAGTGGTATTTCCTTATGGGTATTTGTAATGTGAACATGGGAGCAGCAGCTCAGGGCTTACAATTAGTTAGAACAGCTTGCAACATGGAGCCAAGTAATACAGAATATAAAAACTATTTAAACCAAATATTAAACATGCAAAGTTCATATCAAACAAGATCATATAATTATGGTAGAGCAGGAAATTCTGACATGAACTGTTGTACACAGCTAATATGTGCAGATTGCTTGTGTGAAATGATGGGAGGAGATATAATTCCATGCTGTTAAAAAGCAAAAAAGTTGCTTATTTAGGAGTTCTACTTGCTTTAAATCAAGTATTTATTTTTCTATCCTCAATTATTGAGACAAATACACTTTTATTATTTATGCTTGCAGCTTTACTGGTAGGAGTAGTAATAGTTGAATTTGGTGTGAAGAGTGGAATCTTATTCTATATAGCATCATCAATTTTAGGATTTTTTATAACAGCAAACCAAGTAGAAATAGTAACATACATTCTATTTTTTGGTTTGTATAGCTTAGTTAAATATATCATAGAAAAAATAGCATTTACTATGAAGCATGCTAGAATATTTGAAATAGTTATAAAATTACTGTTTTTCAATATAGCTGTAATAAGCTTATATTTAATTATGAAGAGTATAATCACCATAAAAATATCTTGGTGGTTAGTTTTAGTTGCTCAAATAATTTTTATAGCTTATGATTATGCCTTCACTGTTTTTATTAATTACTACATAAACAAATTACAAGCTAAGATAAAGAGATAAAACAATTAATTTGGAGGAAAAATGACAAAAAAGATAGCAAAATTAATTTCTTTTATGATGATTATTTCATTATTGCTGGCTATATTGCCAACAGATGTTTATGCAGCAGAGTTGAAAAAAATTGTAGACTTTACTTATGACACTATATATTATTTAGGTACAGGTAACAATGTTCTAAACGATGTAAATTTTCATTATAAGTATAATTTAATTGATAAATCCGTTTAACAGCTTCATAGTTTAAAATATTATAATACTCGGGAGTATCCAGAATTAGGTATAGCTATGGTTTGTTCTGATGGGAAATATGGCATTGAAATTATTAAACATTGGTGTAACATATGACCCTGTAACAAAAATAATAAGAATAGACACAAGCATAGATTATACAGAGTAGAAATCTTTAAACTTTGTTTAAAATATTAAAAAGAGATGTTTAATTATTTATTAAGTAGAATTATTGATAAATAAAACATCTCTTAATTAATATATATCAAGTTATGCTTTTGCAGCTATATCAAACATAAATTCTGGAATATGACAATAGCCACCAGGATTTTTATCTAGATATTTTTGATGGTATTCTTCAGCAACAGTGAAATTTTTAAGTGGCTCTACCTCAATTGCAATAGGTTCGCTATACTTTTCTTGTAGCTTTGCAATTGACTGTTTAATTACTTGGATATTCTCACTATTAACATAGTAAATACCTGTCCTATACTGTGTACCATGGTCACCACCCTGTTTATTAATAGAAACAGGATTGATTGATTTATAATACATCTCTAATAGATAGTCTAAAGAAATAATTTCTGAATCATATACAATGTGTACAGCTTCAGCATGTCCTGTGTTGTTATGGCATACATCCTCATAAGTAGGATTTTCTGTATTTCCATTTGCATATCCAACCTTAGTAGATAAAACTCCATGAATCAATGAAAAATACTTTTCACTTCCCCAAAAACATCCACCTGCAAAATAAATTTCTGACATAAAATACCTCTCTTCCGTTTAGTTAGAGTGAGCGAAGCTCACTTTTTATAATTATTATATCAATCAATAGACTTTTTGTAAATATAAAAACAATATAAAAACATGTTTAAAATAAGTGATTTTAAATAATTTTTAATTTTTTAAAGCGCCAATAGTTTATTATGTCAAATTATGTCAACAATAAATTCTTGACAAGTATAAAATAAAATAATAAAATAACCTAAATAAATATTTAGATATTTTATAATAAGCAAATCATAATTATATAAGTTAATCAATTTTTGAAAATACAAAAAACACAATTGACACAAATCATTATATTCAAATTATTAGTCTAGAATGGAATTCTTATTGTTATAGGATGAGTTAATCCTATTTAATAAAACTATAAAACATATAGTTTAGTTTTCTACACCCAAATGGAGGTTTTTATGAAAAATAAAATTATACTTGGAGCTTGTATTGGGAATTGTGTTCATGTGGCAGGCATAATTAGATTTTTAGAAATAGCTAAAAGCCACAGTTATAAAACAATATTTTTAGGACCTGCAACAGGAAATGTGCTATTAAAGGATAAAATACTTGAAATTAAGCCTGATTTAGTTGCGCTTAGTTATAGACTTACACCTGAAAACGTTTATAAAATATTATCAGATATTGATGAGTTTAGAAAAGAAAACAAACTTTTTGATACAAAGTGGTGCTTTGGAGGAACAAAACCAGTTGCGAATATTGCAAAGACTTTTGAATTTTTTGAGTATATATCAGATGGTTTTGATGATATAGATGATTGTGCTTGTTTTTTAAATGGAGTCGAAAAAGAAAATTATAATGATTATTTCCAAGGAAATATTATCGACAAAATAAATGAAAAATATCCATATCCTGCATTAAGACATCATTTTGGCTTACCATCTTACAATGAAACACTTGAAGGAATTAAAAAAATTGCCGATTCAAAGGTTTTAGATGTAATCTCTATTGGTCCAGATCAAAATACTCAACAGTATTTTTTTAATCAGCAAAGCATGGATAGAAAAAATGACGGAGCTGGTGGAGTTCCGATTAGAACAAGAGAAGAGTTTGTTAAACTCAAGGAAGCAACTAAAAGTGGTAATCATCCTTTGATAAGATGTTATAGTGGAACAGCAGATGTTTTTAAAATGGCAGATATATTGATAGAAACACTTGACAATGCATGGGCAGCAATTCCTCTGTGCTGGTACAATGAGCTTGATGGAAGAGGGGATAGAAGTATTGAATACTCAATTGAAGAGGCGCAAAGACTAATTAAATATCATGCAAATAAAAACATTACAGTCGAAATAAATGAAGCACATCATTGGTCTTTAAGGGATGCACATGATACTGTGTCTGTTTTTATGGCATACATATCTGCTTATAATGCAAAGAAATATGGAGTTAAAAATTATATATCACAATATATGTTTAATACACCAAATACACTTGCTTTTTCAATGGATTTAGCTAGAGTTATGGCAATGGTAGAGCTAGTTGAGGGTTTAGCAGATGATAAGTTTAGAGTTTATAGACAGGTTAGAGCAGGCTTGAATTATTTATCTCCAGATCTAGATATAGCAAAGGGACAATTAGCTGCTACTACATTTTTATCTATGAGTATAAAGCCTCATATCATACATGTAGTAGGTTTTAATGAGGCAGAGCATGCAGCAAAATCAGAGGATGTTATAGAAAGCTGTAAGATAGTAAGAGGAGTTATTAGAAATTTAGTAAATGATAATATTGATTTATCAAAAAATGAGGAAATTGTTAAAAGAAAAGAACATTTAATATCTGAAGCTCGCTATTTACAAGAATTTATATGTGATTATTATAATGATTATGAGGATCCCATGTCAAATGCATTTGTTTTAGCAGATTGCATAAAAAGAGGTATAATTGATGCTCCTCATATTCAAAAAAATAAAAAATTTAAGGGAATATTACAAACAAAAGTTGTTGATGGAAAATGTATTGCTTTTTCTGAGAAAAGAAACATAGAGCTTAGCGAAAAGGAACGAATTGAAGAATTATTAGAAAATGGAAATTTATAAAATAAAAGATGGAGGTTTTTATGAGAGTTGCAGTGATAGGCGCTGGTAATGGTGGTCAAACTTTTGCAGCATATTTTACACATATGGGATGCAAGGTTTCTCTATATAATAGAAATCCAGGAGTACTTCATGAAATTGAAGAAAATGAAGGTATAGAGCTAATAGGATATTATAGTTTTAAAGAAAAAATTGATAAATTAACAAGTAATATTGCTGAAACAGTAAGAGGGGCTGATTTAATAATGGTTGCAACTCCTGCTAATGCTCACAGAGATATAGCTGAGCAAATAGCTCCATTTTTAAAGGACAATCAGATAATATTGTTAAATCCTGGAAGAACCCTCGGAACTCATTTTTTTAGCGAAGTTCTAAGAAGAAATGGACTAAGAGCAGAGGTTGTTGTTGCAGAGGCAGATACATTGATATATACTTGTAGGCTTGTAAAAAATGGACTTTGCAGAGTATTTTCTCTTAAAAAGGAGCTTCGTGTAGCTGCTCATAATCCTTCTCAAACAAAATTAGTAACTAATCTATTGAGCAAATTTTATAATGTCATAAAACCATCAAAATCGATTCTAGAAACAGGATTGTCAAATCTTGGAGTGATTTTTCACCCGGTTCCTGTAATGCTTAATATTGCTAGAATTGAAGAGCAATCAACATTTTTGCATTATCAACAAGGTATATCTCCAACTGTAGCTTCATTTTTAGAGAAGATAGATGCTGAAAGACTCGCTATTGCAAAGGCCTTAGATATTAATGTAATGTCAGCAATTGAATGGCTTCATCATGTATATAAGACAGAAGGTGCAACATTGTATGAAGCCTTACAAAACAATGTTGCATATACACAGGTTTTAGCTCCTTATACAATTCATACTAGATATATTTATGAGGATATTGAGACAGGGCTTGTACCTTTATCCATTTTAGCAAGAGAGCTTGGACTAGAGTATATTGCAATGGATTCAATAATAAAATTAGCTAGTATGCTCTATGACTATGATTTTTATAAAAATGGACGAAATGAAAATATAATAGATTTTCAAAATATTATCAAAGACAACATTGTAGCATAATTATTATATATAAAAGAGAATTTTTAACTGTTATATAATCAACAGTAAAACGTTCTCTTGTTTTTATTATTAATTTGTTATATAATATTAAAAGTTATTATAAAAATTATTTATGGAGGGGAACAATGTCTACAAAGAATAAAGATTTTAAATTAGACTATAAAAAAACCTTTTTAATAGGTTTCGGCTTTTTCGCTTCATCTCTTGCTTGGTCTGTTTACAATGCTAACGTTCCATTAATACTGGAAGGTTATGGATTATCAACATTTGTACTTGGACTAATAATGGCAATTGATAATGTATTTGCAGTAATATTTCAACCTTTATTTGGTGCTATGAGTGATAAAACTAATACTAAATTTGGAAGAAGACTTCCTTACATATTAGTAGGAATACCAATTTGCGCAATTTTATTTACTTTTATACCATGGACTACAAGTATAATATCATTAATGTTAGTAGTAATCTTATTTAATTTTGTAATGAGTACTTGGCGTTCGCCTGTAATTGCACTTATGCCAGATGTTACTCCTTCACCACTACGTTCAAAAGCAAATGGTGTTATTAATCTAATGGGTGGAGTTGGAGGAGTTTTAGCATTTCTGTTAGGTGGTATACTAATTGACTCATTTGGCATGAAATCACCATTTATGTTTTCTGGTATAGTAATGATACTAGCTTGGGCATTGTTATATCTATTTGTTAGAGAACCTGCCCTTTTAACTAAAGAAGAAAGAGAAAAGCTTGAGCAAAAAGAAAAAGCTGAGGAAAGTGCAGATAAGAAGAGTATTAATAGAAGCTTATTATTTATTTTATTAGCAATTTTCTTTTGGTTTATTGGCTACAATGCAGTTGAGACTTACTTTACACTATATGCTACAAATGTTTTAGGAGTAACTAAGGGTACCGCAAGTATAACCTTGGCATTTTTCTCACTAGCTTTGGTTATAGGTGCACTTCCAGCTGGTATAATTGGTACAAAGTTTGGTAGAAAAAGAACAATTATGACTGGTCTTGTAGGTATTATAATTCTTTTTATTCTTCAACTATTTACTTCTAATATAAATATAGTAAGAATATTGCTAATTTTTGCAGGTTTTTGTTGGGCACTAGTAAATATTAACTCACTTCCAATGGTATTAGAAATTGCTAAAAGTTCAAGAATTGGAACATATACAGGCTATTATTATTTCTTTTCTGCTTCTTCAAATATAATAAGTCCACCTTTATTTGGATTTGTTCATGATATTACTAAAAATTATGCTCATGTTTTTATATATGCTGTAGTAGCTTTTGCTATCGCTCTTGTATGTATATCTATGGCGAAACATGGAGAAGTAGAAATAGATAATGAAGAAATTATGAGAGAAGCTCAAAAATTAGATGATTAGTGAATTAATTTCGATGTACAGAAATAAGTAAAGAGAAGACAGTAAAGACAT
>JAEAME010000226.1_pt1 | contig 70656 bp, 61 predicted proteins | sample 8958731 | NCBI WGS metagenome assembly JAEAME01 (sample SAMN16933194, study PRJNA681113) | bioreactor sludge metagenome | isolation source: anerobic bioreactor sludge (Control) | place: India:Bengaluru | collected 2018-10-24
GCAAAGCATTTGATTCCGATGGGTGAAAATTACTGCCAATAAACAAAGTATCGGCAGCATCCGAAATATGCGTCGCTTCTTCCTGGGGATATTCCTGATCCCGTTCCTTGGATTTGTCCTTTCCAAAACCATGACGACCATAAATGATCTCGGTCTACTCGACAATCTCTTCATCTTATCCCGGCCTAGGGATAGCTCTTCCCGGGCTTCTAGCCTAATCTTATTCAGTTTCCGGCGGAACTCGATCACCTCCACCTTAGAGAGGGACTTGAAGATTTCTCGGTATGTCTTGTTGATCTTCATACCTGTTAATCCTGTAGTGGATGGAAATGTTCCATTAACAGGAATCAAAGTAATGAACAAATCACTTCAATTTATCAGTGGTCGCTCGGATTCGGTTACAGATCCGTAATCATTTCATTGGCTTTATCAAGCTCTTCGCTTCCGAATTTTGCCAGGCAGGTCAACGTGAAAATTTCAGACGTCGCTAATAAACCATTAAAGGTTCAAAATCCCTTTCCTCGAATCCTCAAATCCTCAGAATCCTTACAGGTGCTTTATTCTGGAAGGATGATTCGATGTATATAACATTGTCTTTAGTTTCGCTTCTTCTACTCAGAATTGTTGCGATTTTGTTGCCAAAAATTTACATATATTTACAAATCAATGTATTGTTACTTTTTGTATCGGAAAGTAACCGCAAGCCGATACTTCATTAACTGTTCGCTATCTTAAGTCAGCATATCATAGCACAATTTGTAGAACAAATTGAAATGCTATATTCTTGGCACTTGAATAACCTCAAATCTTCTTGTCATGAAACAGCTATCCATAGTGATTATCCTCTTTCCCTTATTGTTATTAGCTACTACCAGTAACATACATGCTGCAATACCCAGCTTGCCGGAGGATGACGTTCTGTATGGCGATGCCAACAATGATGGGGAGGTTAACGTTCTCGATATTATTGCAATCATAAACTACATCATGGGTGGCAATCCTGATCCATTCAACGTTGAAGCAGCAGATGTAAATAATGATGGTCTCATCAATGTATTGGACATCATCTTCAAAACGAATGTCATTATGGAGACTCCTGGGACATCCTGTGCAGGGATGCCCACTGTGATGTATGAAGGGCAGACATACATTCAGGAGGTAAAATGAAATCCACTGGTACTATTGAAGATGGAACAGGCCTTTGGCATGCACCGAATACAGGGGCTACCAATTCCAGCGGCTTCACTTGTCTTGCGGAGGGCAGCCGCTACGGCACCAATGGGATCTTCCATAAACTTGGCGATACCGGTAACTTCTGGTCGTCCAAACAGCGCGATATGAACCTCGCATGGTACCGTACCCTGCTCTACAGTGACGCCTGGCTATACCGGGGTAATACCGATAGGCGGAACGGGCTTTCTGTCCGTTGCCTCAAGAACGACTGAGGGCGCCATTGTTGATTATATTAAATTAATAGTCATATTTAGTGACTCAGTTGTTGATCATATTAAATTAATCGTTATATTTAGAGGCCCAATCGTATCATTATGTCATCCATTATGGTCTGTCTTATCATTCCTTACTGTCATGAGATATCTATTTTTACTCAGCCTATCCCTTCTCTGCTTCCGGGCCACAGAGAATACCTCTCAGGCTCTCTTCATGGGTAGTGGAACCCTCAACGTATCTGTGTCAGAGCATTGTGCTTCCCCACCTGCCGGTTATCCCAATGAACCCCTACGCGGCCATCGGTTTTCTATCACCGTCACCCTGGGAATGTATATTGATCCGGAGATCTATATCGTGCTGGAAGGATGGGATCAGGAACATATCTACCGGTTGACGGCAAGGAAAGATCGCACGGAGGTCATTGATGATGTCGCAACGGGAGTATACAATCTCTATATTGATGTTCCGGCAATAGTTCCGTATTCTTTGTTGGGGATACTTATCCAGCAGGATGTGCACTTATACTGTTCAATGGGATTCTCCTTTTTACCCCCCGATGATGTGAAGGTCATCGTTCCGGAAATGGACATCTCTTGGTCACCACCCATTTATGAGTACCAGCCCAAATTCTTCGAAGGGTTTGAATCCGGTGCCATTTCGCATTTCTGGCGCCAGGAGTTCATCACAGACTCTCTTTCCTGGTCGGCGCAGACCGGTCTGCCATCCGGCAGTCCCGGGTATGCCATCAAGGGTGAATTCAACGCGGGTTTGCCGGGCGACAGCGGGATAACGGTCCTTGCCCTTCCGGCGCTCGACCTGAGCCAATCGGTCAAGCCTGTCCTGGATTTCTGGTTTGCCCAGGTAAGCGACAGCAATGCTGTCCATGACCGTCTGGGAATTTTCTACAAGCCTTCTACGAAGGATGGATGGAAGCCGTTGACAACATTTTGTTACGGCACCGGGAGCTGGTCCGGGGCATTGATTCACCTCCCAGAGCCGTCCCGGCAATATTCGATCGGGTTCAGGGGGGATCTGTCTTCTCCGGGCGGCCTCGGGATTTGCCTGGATGAGATCGCCGTGCTGAGCGGCCATTATGATCCCGAATCCGATCCTGTTGAAGGTTACGAAGTTTATCTGGATGGCCACTTTTACGACAGGTATGACCAGACTGGCCGTTACCCGCTGAGGGATCTGCCCCCGGGCTTCCACATCGCCGGCGTGCAGGCAATCTATGAGGGGGGTGAGTCCTTGATCGCTGAAGTTGGCTTTTATTCTACACCCTGCACCTATCTGAACCAGCCTGCAAATTTTTACGGGCTCGTGGAGGGGAATGATATCATCCTTCACTGGGAAGCGCCTCCCGGACTGTCAGGTGCACCCGAAGGAAAACAGGTGCTTGTCAGGAAACTCAATGATCCTGATACTGTTATGCGGTTTGAACTAACTGGCTACCGGATCTGGTATTTCGACAGACTTCTGGCTTATGTACCGGATATTGTGTATGAATTTACCGATACACCCGTCAGTGAATGTGATTCCACCCAGATAATCCGTCACAGGTATACGATCACGGCCGTATACGATCAGGGTGAGTCCTGCAAGCTCGATCCGCCCTATGAAGCCTACAGTAACTGGGGTTACGATATGCCGGGGACCGTTACTGCATCCAAAACCGGTGGCGACTCGGTCATGGTTTGCTGGCTGCCGGCACCCGGCGGGAAGAGTACAGGGTATAACCTCTACAGGAACCGGCAGTTGGTGTCAGCAGTCACGGATACTTTTTACCTTGAGCCGATCGTGAACATGGGCACATGGAACTATGAAGTGACAGCCCTGAATCAGGATGGCAAGGAGTCATGCTTCGCCGGACCGGCAGTCTTTTCATGCAGGACCAACGGATTGAAAGGAAGGGTGGATGACGTGGCCACGCAGAATCCACTGGCCGGTGCCATGATCCTGCTGATCCCCGGGAATCATTCGGTCCTCTCCGAGAAGAATGGAACCTATTGCCTGGAAGATATCCCTCCGGGAACCTACCAGGGATCGGTCTCCCTGACAGGGTATCATGGCCGGGATTTCCAGGTGATCATTGGCGAATCAGGATTTGCGACGCGAAACATCCTCCTGGCGGATTCATCACTGTCGTTGTTGCCTTTCCGGGAACCGTGGGACAGCTGCTCGTTCACTTTCCAGCACTGGTCGTTCGATACCGTGCAGGGCTTGTGGAATGTCAGTGAATCGGAAGGGAATCCTGTTCCCTGCGCTTCATTCGGAGGGGAACCTCCCATGACCGGTTACGAGTGCAGGCTGGTAAGCAACCGTATGGATGTCTCCGGCAGAAACGGCAATCTTTACCTCGACCTCGACCTGAAGCTTGATCCTGTCAATCCGACCGGGTCGGAAATACTGGACATCGAAATATGGAACGGCAGAGAATGGGCTCTGTGCGGCAGTTTCCATAACCTGGAAGGCAAAGGCTGGGAGGATTGGCACTACGACGCAACGGATGTTGTTCATGGCAACATCACCCAGGTGCGTCTCACAGCCCGGGGAACCAACTCAGCGGATATCGGAACCTGGTATGTGGACAACATCTCGCTGGAGACCGGCGTAAAGGGGATCCTTTCCGGGTATGTAACCGGCCCGTCCGGTGCACCGTTGGAAGGGATCGTGGTTGCTACTGGAGAAGCAGAAGCCATTACGGATCAGGAGGGATTCTATACGCTGGAAGTGCTTGCAGGCCATCAGACCGTAAGCGTCACAACGGAACAGTACAATCCCTGGTGCGATACGGTGTATGTCTACGGAACGGTGGACCTTATGATCAACCTGACACAGCCGGCCCTCGATGCCCACCCGCCATCGTTGTATGTCGAATCATGGGGTGGTACCGAAACACGGGAGCTGGATCTGGTGAACCAGGGATCGGGTCCAGCGGAATGGAAAGCCAGTATTCATAATCCTGGGGAAGGCGCAGCGGTAAAGGAGCTGAAGACAGGCATCCGGTACAGCCGCCTGCCCGGACTTCCTTCAAAGGACATCGGATCCGTGTACCTGAATGCCGGTGAGGCCCAAACCAGGGAAACATGGGATCTGCTATTTGCGCACGATCTTTCCACCGCCGCCGATGGAATTGACAATCAAACAGGAGTGATTTTCACAGGAGAGGTGTACTATGTTTCTCTCTGGAACGCCAGCAGAATCCTCTCTTATTCCGTGCAGGGAGAGTTCCTGGGCTCGTTTGAGCTCACCGGTGCGGAGAACCTGCGAAACCTGGCCTGGGACGGGGATTTTCTTTATGGCGGCGCGGCCACTCACGTGATCTATCAGATCGATCCTCAAACGTTCACCGTGGTGCAGATCATCTCCTCCCCGGTCTTTGTCCGGGGCATCGCTTACGATCCGCAAAACGATGCATTCTGGGTGTGTGACTGGGAGACCGGGCTGTACCTGGTGGGCAGGCAAGGGCAAACCCTGTCGTACATTCCCAATCCGGGGACAGCCGGCGTTTACGGCATAGCTTATGACGGGCTGACCGGCCCGGCTTCGCTGTGGCTCTTCTGCCAGGGAGATCCGGGGGCCACTTTTGTCCGGCTCGATATCGCCACCGGACAGCTGACAGGCCAGATCCACGATGTGCTGGCAGAAGTGAACGCCAGCGGGTATCCATTAGCCGGCGGTGCCTTCCTCACTGCGGATGCCGTGCCCGGGGTGGTGACCCTGGGCGGTATCCTGCAGGCTGAAAATACCATTCTCTTCGGTTATGAGCTGAAGCCTTCGTCCTGGCTTTCGCTGTCGTCGTACCGCGGGCAGCTGGAGTCAGGCGAGAGCCAGCAACTGGAAGTGCGATTCGACGGGGAAGGGCTTACCTGGGGTGAAACCTATGAGGCTGAGATCCGGTTCACATGCGATCCCGCTGTCGCGGTGCCTGATGTGCCCGTTGCGTATACGCTGCTGACTTGGAACGCGGGTCCGGCAATCAGCCCGGAAGTGACCATCTTTCCCAATCCTGCCGCCGAGCAGATGGTGATCGAGTGCCGGGAACCGATGCTGCGGATCGATTTGTACGACCACCTGGGCAGGCAGGTAGCATGTTTCGACGCGCCCCAGGAGAAAACGATCCGTATGAACACAGCAGGCCTACCGTTTGGATTGTACTATGTAGAGGTCTGGCTGCCGGGAGAACGAAAAGTGGTAAAAAAGACCATTATCTTCTAAGTAAGCTGCAAGCTTCAAAATGCAAATTGCGTGCTGGTGTCGACCTGCCTGGCCTAATGCTCCACTCCCATCTCGTCCAGGATAAATCCTGCATGGCCGAATTTCTCGGTCACGAATAACACATACCGGATATCTGCCGTGATGGAGCGCTGTAGCTCGTAATCATACTGCCAGTCGCTGATCATGGCTTCATAGTTGCCATCAAACACCACACCGATCAGCTCTCCCTTTGCGTTCAGCACAGGGCTTCCGCTGTTGCCCCCGGTGATGTCGCACTGGTTCAGGAAGGCGACGGGAACATCCTGGAGCTCAGAATCGATCCACCGGGTGTAATCCTTTTTCTTGTACAAGTCAATCAATCCTGCCGGAGCATTGAATGGCTCCTTGCCGGTATTCTTTTCAACAACGCCCCTGAGGGTCGTAAATGGGTAATACCATACCGCATCGGCCGGACGGTATCCCTTTACCGGTCCCCAGGTAAAACGCATGGTGCCATCCGCATCCGGGTATAGGTTGGTACCTTTCCAGGCATACAGTGCATCAATGTATTCCTTCCGGATGCTGGTGACTTTGGCGGCAAAGACCTCATTTGTCTTCCGTATCTCTTCTGAAAGAGGATAGAGACCGGCTGTCAGCGTAATGAACGGATCGTTGAGGGCTTCCTGTTCTTTGGACGATTTACCGAAAAGGCCTTTGGCATACTCCAGGTCATCCAACCTGGAAGACCTGAAAGCTTCATCAACGAATTGCTCCAGTGTCTTTGACCGGTCGTTCACAATATAATCAATCCCTGTGATGCGCTGGTCCGGAGGCAGAGCCTGGGCCATCCTGAGCGCTCGAAGCATCATCTCCCTGTCCACGGGTTCATAATAACTTGAATACGTATATTGCAGGTTGTTGATCGTTTCCCTGACTGCAGTCTCATCCAGACCGGGTTGCCGCTCACTTTCTGGCTTCTCCAGCTCTCTGGCGATCAGGTATATGGTCCCCGCCACGTTCAAATGCGTACCAGATAGTCCCTGTAAGATCCTAACAACGTTATCACGGTCCCTGGTCCTGGCCAGGACTTCGTACTGCTCTTTCTCTTTGCTGATGATGCTGCCATACTTTTCTTTTGTTTCCGGACTGCTGTTGGCCCACCTGAGGTATTCCTCTTCAAAATCCAGCTTTTTCCTGAGGAAATCCGTCTTCTCAAATCCTGCCACTTTCCCCTCATAGTTTTTCCAGACATTGGACAGTCCTGCCCTCAGGCTTGCTACCTTGAGCTTTCCTGCAGGATCGTCCTTGGTTTTCTCATCCAGGATATCAATTACCTCCGTGAAATTTTGAATGCTAAAGGGATAAGTGTATTTAAAATTCCAGGCCACGGAGTTGGAGGAGCGGTATCGCGTGGTAAATCCGGGAAATCCGATAATGAAATTGAAATCGCCGTCATTCAGGTCGTTGGTTGCCACTTTAAGCCATACCTTAGGTCGGTAAGGAACATTTTCAGTACTGTATTCCCTGCCTGTGCCGTCAGGAGCGACATAAACGCGAAGGAAGGAAAAATCGCCGGTATGTCGCGGCCACATCCAGTTGTCGATTTCACCTCCGTACTTGCCTATGGAAAGCGGAGGTGAGTAAACGATCCGGATATCCTTGAACTGCTTATATATGTACAACATATACTGCTTTCCGTTGTACAGCTCCGAAACAACAGCACGAACATCTTCCTTTCCATTTTCAATCTCTTCGGTCATGGAGGCAATTTTCCTCTGGATGGTCTTGTCCCTTTCAACTGGATCAGTTATGTCTTTTCCGGCAGCGGTGACTTCATTGGTTACATCACTCATCTCTGTCAGAAGCAAGGCGCGGTAACCTGGAGCCTGGATCTCGTCCGTGCGTCTGGTGGCCAGGTAACCGTCCGTAAGATAATTGCTTTTGACGCTCGACGCTCGCTGAAGGGCGGTATAGGCAACGTGATGGTTGGTCAGAAGAAGGCCCTCCGGTGAAACAAAAGAAGCCGTGCCGCCGCCCAGCTGGACAACGGCATTGCAAAGGCCGGCTTTGTCTTTACTGTAGATCTGGTCTGTCTGGATCAGCAAACCCTTTTTGTTCAGGCCGAGCTGCCCGATCTGGTCGAGAAGCCACATTCCTTCCTGGGCGTAAGCCACACCCGTAAAAAGAATGATACTCATCAATACAATGTAAAACTTTTTCATAAGTCCTCCTTTGGATTATTATTAATAGTATACTATGTTGAAGGTAATTTTCTTCGGGGAGATCATGAGTATAAGCCTGAATTTCACTGATCCAGGAAAAGTCCATGAATCATGCCAGTTAATATAACTTATTAATTATTAATTAGTTAAAATATAATTCAAGACATGCAATCCCCTTGCAGGTGTTCAGTTTCCTGACATGATATGTTCGCAAATGAGCATGGCCAGCGAAGGAAAAACCTATTCGACGGTACAGATTGGAGAGCAATGCTGGTTCCGGGAGAACCTGGATGTTGGCACGATGATCCAAAGCAATACCGGTGGGCAACTGCAGACAAACAATGAAGTGATCGAGAAGTACTGCTATGAGAACAATGCAGCTAATTGTGATGTGTATGGCGGGCTCTATGAATGGAAGGAAGCGATGCAGTACATAACGACAGAAGGTGCTCAGGGTATCTGTCCTGCAGGCTGGCATATCCCGGGCGACCAGGAATGGAAAACCCTCGAAGGAACTGTAGACAGCCAGTATGGAGTGGGTGATCCCATATGGGACAATGCCGGCTGGCGCGGAAGCGATGCCGGAGGCAACCTGAAGGAATCCGGTACCGCATACTGGAACGTACCTAACACCGGTGCCACGAACTCCAGCGGATTTTCAGGACTGCCGGGAGGCTGCCGCGACAGTGGATGGGGCGATTTCGACGGTCTGGGCGATGGCGGTCCCTTCTGGACCTCCTCACAATTCAATGCGGATGAAGCCTGGCGCAGGGGCATGAGCTACTACGAAGACAGGGTGATTCGCGCACATGTGGTCAAGGGAACCGGTTTTGCCATTCGCTGCATGAAGGATTGTGAACCCCAGCCCACTCAGGCCAACGCAGGCCCTGACCAGCTTGGATTGCCCGGAACTGCAACCTCTCTGGAAGGCAACAACCCCACAGAAGGTACCGGATTGTGGCAGATCATCAGCGGAGCAGGAGGAATCCTGGCCGATCCCGCCAACCCCACCAGCGGATTCCAGGGACAACCCTGTACGGTCTATACCCTTTCCTGGTCCATCACTTCGGTCTGCGGAACATCCTCCGACCTGGTGACGATCAGCTTCGCCCCCGAAGGAACCTTCACCTGCGGTGATCTTCTCGAGGACTGCCGCGACGGACAATTCTACCCCACGGTGCAGATAGGCGAACAGTGCTGGATGGCCAAAAACCTGAACGTGGGTACGATGATCCCAAGCAACGATGGAGGTCAGCTCCAGACCGACAACCAGGTGATCGAAAAGTTCTGCTATGAAAATAATCCCGCCAACTGTGGCACCTACGGCGGACTGTACGAATGGTATGAAGCCATGCAGTACCAGACTGCCGAAGGAGTGCAGGGCATCTGTCCTTACGGCTGGCACTTCCCTACTGACGGAGAATTTACAGAGCTGACGGATTACCTGGGGGGAGAACCAGTTGCCGGGGGGGCCATGAAAGCCACAGGGACCCTCGAGCTGGGTACCGGTCTCTGGTACGAACCCAACACCGACGCCACCAACATCAGCGGATTCACCGCTCTGCCTTCGGGTTACCAGGATCACTACGATGGCACTTTTGCGGATTTGGGATATTACGGTGAGTATTGGACATCAACGGAATATGATATAGATTACGCCTATTACAGGGGGCTGTTCTATGACTGGGCAGATGTGTACCGCTCTGACTGGTACAAAGAAGGTGGATCAGGGATCCGCTGCATCCGCGACTGCTCACCACAGCCCACCAAAGCCAATGCCGGACCCGATCAGATCCTCAACGGTACAACATCCACCACACTCCAGGGAAACACCCCCATCTTCGGTAACGGAGAATGACAAATCGTAGAAGGATACGGTGGATCCATCACTGATCCAGCCAACCCGGCCAGTACCTTCCAGGGCCAGCCTGACGTCTTCTATGTCCTTTCCTGGACGATCACTACCGTTTGCGGTAGCTCCACAGACCAGGTGATCATTCACTTCAGCAGCTGCACGAACGAAATCTATGAATATTCGTATGAGGATCTTACCGATCCATATGCGTATGAATATGACTCCTGGTCGGAGATCGGCTGGTCAGATATTTCGGTACCCTCTGGCGAGAGTGTCATCGTGGGGTGCATTATGGTGACAGCTGCCTATATCTGCTCGGATGAATATCCGGATGAAGTGTACCTGTTCCTGAGATCACCGGCCGGCACCACCGTGCAGATCTGGCAGGGATTTGCTGAATATGGCTGTACGGCCGACTTCACTTTCACGACCGATGCTTTCGACGGAGAGCCTTCCGGAGGCCAGTGGCTGCTTTATTTCGAGGATGAGTGGGGCGACGGCGGCGGTACCTGCGAGGGTGCTATTCTTTATATCGGGCACTGATCCGTTCTGCACTTCCGGATGCACTCCATGAGACTTTGCTTCACCTCCTCCGGGGTGGGATTCAGCTCACGGGTTGTGAAAGTACCCTTATCCGGGTCGATGCGTTCGAATATCCTGAGATAGAGGTGGAAAATGATCTGCAGACTGAGCATGTACCTGGGTTTGAGACGTCCGGCCAACGTCTTCAGCACATGCTCTGTTTCAGTCCGGTAGTTCCCTGCGATTTCCAGGTATTCCTTGATCACCTGGCGGAACGCCACCGGGATCTCTCCCTCTAATGCGGCCCTCTTCAGGTCAAGAGGAGAAAGGCCATGTTTTTCAAGGATATCCAGGGCAAAATAGTTCAGGTTGTTCAGCTGGTCCTTCTGGAAGTCGCGGATGATATGAACCATGTAACTGAACAACGCGCAGGGGCGCGCGATGTCCGAAATGTTAAGGCTGGGCTGTATGTACTCCCCGTGTATCTCCTCCAGGCAGCAGAGGTGAACAAACACCGACGCGGGACCGTTTGATGCCCCCTCGGCATAGTCGGTGAACTCTCCAACGGTGCGAAAGCCGTCGTGAGAGATGTCATACACCATGGAGCGAGCGAAATTGTAGAAGAAATGCAGCGGGATACGGAAACGCTGGATGGTGGCAGTGACCTCCCGTGAAAATGGATCGCGCACCTGATCCATACCCAGGCAATCGATCCAAGAATTGACCTGGTCGGTGTACATTTTCTGTTCCATGCAGCTGAGGGCTGTCGCCAATGCCTTTCGGTCATCGATCATATCGTCGATATAGCGCATGAAGCGGTAAATAGTCCTTGCCGCTTGGTAGCGGTTGTCGTCCCAGAATCTGGCGGCAATCAATATGTTAGGGTGATCGTTCACATGGTGGAAGTCGATCTTGGCAAGGGTCTCAGAGATCATGGAATCAAAGCTGTGCATACGCAGAAATTTTTATCAAATTATGAAAACTGCTGCCGGATCTTTTCCTGTGCCAGCCGGGCAGAGATCAGCGCCAGAGGCACCCCGTTGCCCGGATGTGTGCTCCCTCCTGCAAAGAAGAGGTTGCGGTACCTGCTGTGCTGGTTATGCGGCCGGAAATATCCCATCTGCATCAGGTTATGGTTCAAGCTGCCAAAAGTGGCCCCGCGTGAAAGGTTGAACAGGTTCTGCCAGAGGGGCGGAGTATACACCTTCTCGAACTTTATGTGTTTTTCAAGATCCGGCAGTCCTTCCCACGCAAGACGCTTCAGCACCGTTTCCCTGGCATCACGTCTTACCTTTTCCCAGTCGTACTCCCTGCCGTCCCGCAGATAGCCCACCGGCACGATCACCGAGATGCTGTCCTGTCTTTCCGGTGCGGCCGTCCGGTCGCCCCGCGCCGGTGAATGCACGTAAAAGCTAGGCTCCACCGCGATTCCGCTGCCGTCAAACACCTCTGATATGTTCTCACGGTAATTCTTCGACACGTAAATATTGTGCTGTTCAAGACCGGGTAACAACGTGTCCATCCCCCAGTGAAACACCAGGGCGGAACAGGTGTACCCCAGCCGCTGGATCCTCCTCAGCGCTCTGCCCGGAGGAAGGAGTTCGCGATACACATACGGCAGGTCGGCGTTGGCCAGGACAATATCCGCCTGCAGAAAAGAATCGTCGGAGAGGATGACTCCTTTTACCCGGTTTTCAGAGACTGGGATCCGGATCACTTCTGTCCGGTACCGTATCTCTGCTCCATTCTTCACTGCGATGTCCTCAAGCTTCTCCGAAATCCGGTTCATCCCTCCTGCAGGGAAAAACACCCCGTCGGTCAGTTCCATGAAAGGCAGCATGGAAAAGATGGCCGGGGCATGAAAAGGATTCTGGCCCACGTAGATATTCTGGAACGTAAAGGCGGCGCGGAGGTTCTCGTTGCTGAAATAACCGCCCGATGTACGGTAATGGTCGCCAAAGGCGTTCAGCCGCATCAGGCGGTACAGGCTGGATGGATTAAGGAACTGGAAAACATGGTCGAAGTTCCGGTCGATGATGTGTTTCATGGATATCCGGTAGGCCCGCATGCTTCGTTCCATGTACTTCAGGAACGGCCCGAAACTGCCCGGTTCTATCTTCTCCAGCTGCGTCTGCATCTTCATCAGGTCCGAGGTGAAGTCCAGCCTCTGACCGTCCGGATAGTACAGCCTGTAGACCGGATCAAGGCGCTGCAGCTCCAGCTCACCGCGAAGGGACCTCCCAAGCTCGGAAAAGGTACGCTCATAGACCTGTGGCATCATGAAAAGCGTCGCCCCGATGTCAAAGCGGTGGCCATCCTTGTCAAAAGCAGCACACCGTCCTCCCGGAAAGGCATTTTTTTCAAGTACAGTGACCTTGAATCCATTACGCACAAGATACCCCGCAGCAGTCAGCCCTGCCGCACCCGCTCCGATAACGATGACTGATCTCATAAAAATTAAAAGACGTGCGTCTTAAAAAATAGTTACAGTACAGATTGGGAATTTAGGAATTCAATGGCGCAAATTAACATTAACTTTGTATTGATAACAAACGTTGAAATGAAAAAATATTTCATTATTCCAGCTCTTTTACTGGTAACCGCATGCAGCAGGCCGGCAGATCCCCTGGACGTCCTGAGGAACGGCCGATGGATCGACCTGACCTGGACCTTTGATGAGCACTCGGTCTACTGGCCGACGAACACCCCCTTCAGCCATGATACTGTTTTTGCAGGCTTCAATGAAAAGGGATATTATTACTCCTCGTTTAAATTCAGTGCAGAGGAGCATGGAGGGACCCATTTCGATGCGCCTGTCCACTTTGCCCAGGGTGGTAATTCAGTCGAAAAAGTGCCTGTCGGGCAGCTGGCCGGTGAAGGGATCGTGGTCAACGTCTCTTCAAAAGCAATCCCGGATCCTGATTACCAGATCACTGCCAGTGACCTGCAGGATTGGGAAAAGCGGTACGGTAGGATACCTGATGATGCGATCATTTTGTTACGGACAGGTTTCGGTAAGTTCTATCCCGACAAGGAGACGTACACCGGTACAGCGCTTTCGGGTGCCGAAGGTGTGGCCAATCTACATTTCCCGGGACTTCACCCGGATGCGGCCCGGTGGCTGGTCACCAACCGGAAGATCCGTGCCGTCGGCCTCGACACACCAAGCATTGATTACGGGCGGTCCTCGGATTTCATGACGCACCGGATCCTCTATGCCGCCGGGCTGACGGCATATGAAAACATTGCAAATCTTGAAAATCTTCCCGAAAAAGGTTTCTGGGTCATGGCACTTCCCATGAAGATCAAAGGCGGTAGCGGCGCCCCGCTTCGCATTGTCGCTTTCCTGCCTTAGCCGGGTGAATTGGCAGGGGTTCCGTTGCTTACTTTGATCTTGTCGTCCTTGGTAAGACCTTCCAGCACCTCGATATTGATCCCGTCGGAGAGGCCGGTTCTGACGAACCTTTTCTCAAACTGCTGGGGTTTGGTTTCGACCTCCACATACGTGGTGTCCTTGTCAAATTGCAGCAGGCTTTCCTGTATGGCCAGGACACTGTCCCTGCGGTCAAGCACAATATCGGCGTTGGCGCTGTAGCCAGCGCGGATGAATGCAGAATCGCTGAGTTCCACTGCGGCTCGGATCTCAAACTGAATGGCGCCGTTCTCCTCCACTCCCTTGGGGGAGATATGCTCCAGAATGGCATGGAACTTCAGCTGGTCAATGGCCCCGATGGTAAGGAACAGCTTCATCCCTTCCCTGATCTTTCCCACTTCGGTCTCGTCGATGTTTCCCTTAAAGATCATTTCACCCATATCAGCTACCGTTGCGATCGCCGTTCCGTCATTGAACGTATTGCTCTCGATCACGGAACTTCCCACCTCCACCGGCACATCCAGCACCATGCCCGATATGGTTGACCGCACAATAGTATTGGATTCCTTGCTGGAATTCCTGGTCTGGCCATCCCGGATCAGCTGAAGGTTGTTCTCGGCCGACTCCAGTTCTTCCATTGCATTATTATAATCCAGTTCATAGCGTTCAAAATCGTTTTTTGATATGACCTGCCCGTCATAAAGCTGTTTCTGCCGGTCATAATTCTGTCTGGTGTTCTCCAGGGAAATCTTTGCCCTGGTCACGCGTGATTCTGCGTTGTTGAGATTGACCATATTGGGTATGATCCTGATGCGCGCGATGGCATCGCCTGTGCTTACATATTCTCCCGCTTCGACAAAGATCTCGTCGATGATGCCCGACACTTTGGGCTTGATGATGATCTCTTTCCTGGGCACGACCGATCCGGTGGCCACCGTCTTTTTGATGATGTTCGTCACGAAAGGCGACGCTGTTTCGAAAACGACCGGTTCAGCTTTGGATTTATTGTACAGGAACCAGATCGTACCCAGGAATGCGGTCAAAACGATCACAATGAACGATATTTTCAATACTTTTTTCATCTGTATAAAATTCTTAAATGATTTATTTAAGTATTAAGGTGCTACTCTTTTGCCCCCTCTGTCCACCTTCGTATGACATAGGGTGTGTCAAAATGAATGTTTTTTATTTACGTTTGGCATGCTTTGGTTTAGTGAAACTTCATAGTATGTATTACATAATTATTCAAAACGAATGGCGTCGATGGGCTTTATACTGACGGCCCGGCGTGCCGGCACCAATCCGGCCAGCACTCCGGAGACAATGAGGATTAACAGGGCCATTATCGCCATCTTAAAATCAATTTCCGGATTTTTGAACATGTCGCTGCTGGTGCCTGTCTTTAAAAGGGCCAGGTTCACGGCCTCGATGATCCCGACGCCTACCACCAGGCCAAAATATCCAGCAGCAGTGGTAAGGATGACCGACTCGGTGATCACCTGACTCATGATGTTCCAGGGTGTAGCGCCGATGGCACGCTGGATGCCAATCTCTTTAGTCCGTTCCCTGACCACGATGAGCATGATGTTGGAAACTCCCACCATTCCTGCGAATAGGGTTCCGATGCCCACGATCCAGACCAGGATGCGTATGCCGATAAACAGCCCCGTCATCTTCTGGTATTCCTTCTCCAGGTTAAAGGAGCCGATGGCACGTTGGTCCTCCGGATGAATGCTGTGCCGTTCGGCCAGCAACCTTTTGGCTTTTGCCTCAGCGACGGAAGCAGGTACGTCAGGGTGGGAGGTGAAAGCGTACCAGCCGACAATGTCCCCGTAATTGTACGTCTGCTGCAGTGTGGTGAACGGCAGGTAGATGACCTGGTTCTCCCATTCGGCCTGCTGGTCCGATTTCCTGGATTCAAACACTCCGACAACCTGGAAATATACTCCCTGGATCCTGAGGTATTCGCCTATCGGATCTTCCCCGGGCTCAAACATGTCGTTTTTCACTTTCGCGCCAATCACAGCCACCTTACGATGCTGTTCTAGGTCGAACGCATTGATGAACCTTCCGTCCGTCATGTTCAACGGATCGATGAGCTGCAGTTCGGGACAGTCACCGAAGATGGTGAAAGAGGAGGTCCGTTCGTTGCGGATCACGTTGTTGGCTCCTCCCCCGCCCCAGGCCTGGATGCGGGGAGCGATCAGCTCTATTTCAGGGATCTTGTCCTTCAGGGCCTGGGTGTCGCTGTTCCTGAAATTGTAATAACGGCCCCGCTGAAATCCTTTGTAGGGCATGGTCGTCCGCTGCGTCCACATAAAGACACTGTTGGAGGCCATGTTCCCGAAATCGGCAAATACGGCATTCTCCAGGCCGTTGCCACTGCCCATCATGATCACCAGCATGAAGATCCCCCAGAATACTCCGAATGCCGTTAAGACCGTACGGAGTTTGTTCTTTTTGAGGGCGTAAAAGATCTCATGCCAGCGATCCGGGTCAAACATAGTCAGGTTATTGGATTATGGTTATTCATTTCTTAATGCTTCGATGGGCCGGATGGCGGATGCTTTCCTGGCCGGAATAAAGCCTGCCATTGTTCCGGCCAGGACCAGAATGCCGGTAGCGGTAAGGGCTACTCTCAGGTCGACACCGGGGCTCCTGAAAAAGTTCTCACTATCTGAAAAATAGGGGGAGATGATCTCCAGCAATCCTACACCGGCAATCAATCCGAAGTAACCGGCAAAGGCTGTGATCAAAACCGACTCCTGAAGGATCAGTCCGATTACCGAGCCCGGGGTGGCTCCCAGGGCCTTGCGGATGCCGATCTCCCTGGTCCGCTCTTTCACCACTACGATCATGATGTTGCTGACCCCGACAATACCTGCAATCAGCGTCCCGATGCCGATGATCCATATAAAAATGCGTATGCTCGCAAATAAACTGAGGAACTTCTTGTACTGTTCCAGGGTGTTCCATATGAACAAGGCCCGTTTGTCATCCGGGTGTATCGTATGACGCTTGCTGATATCACGCCGGATGGATTCAACCATCTGATTGCTTTCTTCGGCAGTCACATCCGATACCGTGACCGAGAGCTGGTTGACCCTGTTTCCCCGGTTAAAAACCCGCTGTGCGGTGGAAATAGGAATATAGACACGGTTCAGGTCACGGTCGCCTCCGGGATCGGTAAAGACACCCACTACCTTAAACGGGATACCTGCCACCATGATGTATTTATCCACAGCCGGTTCTCCTTTGAACAGCTCCCTTTCCACAACTTCTCCCAGCGCCACGGATTTCCGGAATTCTTTGATATCCAAATCATTAATAAATCTGCCTTTGTTGACCTGCAATTTTTCAAGGAAGGCGTAATCAGGATGCGTTGCGATGATGTCATAGGTGGCGTACTGGTTCTTATAGCTGATGGTCGTATTTTCCCAGATGGAGAACCGGCCTGCAGCATGTTCCACATTGGGCATGTTTTTCAGGGAAAAATGATCATCGTTGGTGAACCGAATGTTCCTGCCGGGTTTCAATCCCTTATACGCCATGGATGTGGTCCCCTGGTTGATCCATATGCTGTTGGTAGCATCATCCTTGAACTGCTCCTTGATACCGTTTTCCAGTCCCCTTCCCGAGCCGAGAAGGATGATCAGCATAAAAATACCCCATGCCACGCTGAAACCCGTAAGGAAGGTTCTCAGCTTGTTCTTTCTGATCGTGCTGAAGATTTCCTGCCATTTATCCGGATCAAACATGGATCAGGGTATTGAGGGTTGGAGGACTGGTTCGTGCTTTCGTACGCTGTTCATCTCATCTGCCACGATGTTGCCGTCATGTAGCCGGATGATCCGGTCGGTCATATGGGCAATGTCATTCTCGTGGGTGACGATCAGGACCGTTATCCCCGACTGGTTGATCTCTTTGAACAGGTCCATGACCTCGTAGGAGGTTTGGGAATCAAGTGCTCCGGTGGGTTCGTCGGCCAGGATTACCCTGGGTTTTGACACCAGCGCCCGGGCGATGGCAATGCGTTGCTGCTGCCCACCCGAAAGCTCGTTGGGCATATGTTCGGCCCATTCCTCAAGCCCCATCTTTTCCAGTAGTTCCATCGCAACATGGTTGCGCTTCTTACGGCTGATGTTGCGGTAATAGAGGGGCAATGCAACGTTTTCCATGGCATTCTTGAAGGAGATCAGGTTGAACGACTGAAAGACGAACCCGATATGGCTGTTGCGGAAACGGGCCACCTTCTTTTCGCTCATATTCCGGATCAACCGGCCATCCAGCCTGTACGTCCCCTCATCATAGGTATCCAACATGCCAATGATGTTCAGGAGCGTTGACTTACCCGAACCGGAAGAGCCCATGATGGCCACCAGCTCACCTTCTGCTACCTCCAGGTTTATCCCCTTCAGCACATGCAGCGCGTTGGTACCCATTACATACGATTTATGAATATTGTCCAGATATATCATCGGGGAGGATTAAAAATTGGATAATCCTGAAAATATCCATGAATCATGCCATAGCATATAATTAACTCATAATCAATTATATATAAATGTAAATGATTTTGGATGCCGTTCAAATAGTGTTCAATTTTTTTACAGGACATGTCCATTTCTGACCACAAAAAAAAGAGGCTGCCCTGTGATTCGGGGCAGCCTCCGTGTACTCTGGCAGATTGGTTGGTGTTATCTGCTTCGGGTGGTGCCGGCACTTTGAGATGACCTTCCAGTCTGTGGTCTGGGATCAGCTTCACCCTGTTTTGCCTGCCTTTTAGTTTCCGATTCCTTCACCACCGGATTACGGGGAGTTTGATTTACCGTCCCGCTGGTTCTCTGCGGTGTGGATTGGGGAGATGGCCGTACATCACCCTGGTTTCCTGCCGGTGCAGGCTGGTTTGACCGTTTAACGGACTCCCTGTTCCGGGAGGGAGCAGGTTGACGGTCCTGCCGGACCTGTTCGGTCCGTTTCACCGTGGTTCCCTGCGGTGACCGGACCGGCTCCCGGTAGGTCTCCTGATCTTTCCTGTCACGGCTCATTTCTACAGAGGTTCTGGTCCTGCCCTTCAGATTCTCGAGGTCCGTCACGTGCGAGGGAGCGGCTTTCCTTCCGGCGGAACCATCCTTTTCGACATCTGGCTTATACAACTCCAGCTTGTTCCTGCCAAGGCGCTGGCCTGGTTTTTCACGTTCCTGGATGGCGACCTGGGAAACGGGTTCGCCTCTGTATCGTTCGATCTCTCTCCTGTCAGGACCAGCATTATACGGAACATAGTTGGACTGATCGGTCCGGACCTGGTTGATCACGGTGGAGTGTTCCATGAATGCCCCGTTGTCGGACACATGTGCATAGTGGTGGTACTGGTCATGTTTTCCAAAGTATTGACCATTCAGGAACCTCCAGTGGTCATGGGGAACATGGTAGGTATGCCCGTATGCCACCTGTATATTGACGCCCGGGCCGATGGGCGCCCAGCCGTAGTAATGGCCTGATTTCCTCCAGACCACCCATCCGGGCCCCCATTCATAACCGGGGATCCACATGGGCCCGTAAAAAGAATCCATGTACCAGCGTCCGTAGTGGAACGGCGCCCAGCCCCATGGATAATTGGAGACCCATGTCCATCCGGCCCAGGTGAGTACCCAGTAGCCCTCTGTAGCGTAGGGATAGAAACCAGGCCCTGCATCGGGTACCCAGGCATATCCGTGAACAGGATGGTAAACCCAGGTTCCGTAAGGAGTCAATTCATCATAGAAGACCTGAAAGCTGATGACGACTTTATGATGAGCCGATGTCTTTTCCGGTACCCAGACGGTAAACGTCGAGACCAGGAGCAAGACTGCGATAAATTTAACCTGTGTTTTCATATGACCTCATTTTTTGATTAAGAACTTAAACCTAGAAGGGCGTCCGGTATCCCGCTAGTTCTCAAGGCCTCAGGAAGCCTTTTGCCGTTCTGGGCAGTCCTGAATCAAATATTGGACCATTTATGAAAACAGTTCCGGAGGAGAAAAACATATTCATTGGACTGACTATGGCTAACGCATTGGCACATTAAAACCAAAAAAATTGAATTCCGCATAAAAAAACGATATCTTTATGCTTCGATTCATCAACGCTTACTATCATGAGAAATTCGCTACTTTTCATCGCATGTATGACAGTAGTGTTATCCCTATACACCACCCGTATATATGGATCACTGTCGTACCTTGACAAGCCGGGCACAGGGGCAGTAAGCCTGTTTGAGCCCGTTCCTTCCCCACCTGAATGTGAATACACCATTTATGGGGACGCCAACGAAGATGACGAGGTCAACGTACTGGATATCATTGCCATGGTCAATCATATCATGGGGGGAAGCCCCGATCCTTTTAACCTTGAAGCCGCTGATATGAACGCTGATGGCGTCATCAACATACTGGATGTCATCTTAGTTTCCAGCCTGGTCCAGCAGACGCCAGGAATGATTTGTCCCGGGACGCCTACGGTCATTTACTCCGGGCAAACCTACACTACGGTGCTGATCGGCGATCAGTGCTGGTTTAAAGAGAACCTGAATGTGGGTACCCTGATTGCAGGAACAATTGAACAATCGAACAATGGAACCATAGAAAAATACTGTTATAACAACGATGCCTCGAAGTGTGCCGACTACGGCGGTCTGTATGAATGGCCGGAAGCGATGAAATACCAGGAGAGCGAAGGCGCCCAGGGCATTTGCCCACCCGGGTGGCACCTGCCCTCCGACGGGGATTTCTCCAGGCTGACGGATTACATGGGAGGTTTGGGAGACGCAGGCGGGAAGATGAAAGAGGCCGGTCTTGCCCACTGGCTGACTCCCAATACCGGAGCTACGAATACCAGCGGATTCACGGCTCTTCCCGGAGGTTACCGGCTGAACACGGACGGCTCCTTCACCGGTCTGGGCCAGTACGGCATCTTCTGGTCCTCCTCCGCAGCCGATATGGTCAGCAGCTGGGACCGCTATGTGTATTACAATAATGATGATGCGGTGCGTGGTAACGCTTCAAAGGGAAACGGCTTCTCCGTACGCTGCCTCAAGGACTGTGTCCCGCAACCTTCCCAGGCCAGCGCAGGGGCAGACCAGCTTGAACTGCAAAACACCAATGTATTGCTGGCAGGGAATACCCCTGACTGCGGCACAGGTGTATGGCATATCGCAAGCGGGACCGGAGGATCCATAATCGACACGCTGAATCCTCAGAGTGGTTTCCAGGGGATCCAGGGAAACGAATATACCCTGGTATGGACGATAAGTACTAACTGCGGAAGCTCGGCCGATACCGTCCATATCAGCTTTGCGGACCTCTTTGGCCAACCCTGTGACGACGTTGAGGAAGTCATATACGAGGGACAAACCTATAACACCGTCCAGATCGGCAACCAGTGCTGGCTCAAGGAGAACATGAACGTGGGCGTCATGATCGCCAGTGAAGCCGGCGGGGCGGTTCAGACCGACAACGGGATCATTGAGAAATTCTGTTATGGTAACAACATGGCCAACTGCGCTGTCTATGGCGGATTGTACCAATGGGACGAAGCCATGCAGTATGCCATCCTTCCAGGCAACCAGGGGATCTGTCCCCCTGACTGGCACATTCCCTCTGACTCCGAATGGAGAGTGCTGGAAGGGTATGCCGACAGCCAGTACGCTGCGGGCGATCCGGTCTGGGAGGATGATTGGTGGAGAGGCTTTGACGCTGGTGGAAACCTCAAGGATACGACCACGGCGCTATGGAATGTTCCCAATACCGGAGCGACCAACAAGTATGGCTTCACAGGCCTCCCAGGTGGAAAACGAAAAATGGAAACAGGAGCCTTTATCGAAAAAGACAGTTCAGCCTATTTCTGGACCTCCTCTCGCCTGGATACTACCTTTACGGTACTGAGGTTGCTTGATTTCGAGCACAAAAACATCCTGCGTTACAGTTATGAATACACGCCTTTCGGTTATTCAGTCCGCTGCATAAGGGGCTGCGTCCCTCAGCCCACACCTGCCAATGCAGGTCCTGACCAGTTCAATATCCCTGGCAACCAGACGACACTGGAGGCCAACACGCCTGAGTGGGGCGCAGGTGTGTGGCACATCGCAGGCGGCACCGGTGGAACGATCCAGGACTCCCTGAGCCCGGTAAGCGGGTTCCATGGACAAGTTGACAGCACTTATCTTCTTAGCTGGACGATTGCCACAGATTGCGGAAGCTCGGTGGATACGGTTATGATCAGCTTTATGTTCAACTGCGGGGATCCATTGACCGACGGCCGCGACGGACAGACCTATGCCACTGTTCTGATCGGCGACCAATGCTGGATGGCAGAGAACATCAACATCGGAACTCGGATCAATAGCACGGCGGAGGGTTATCAGCAGGCCGATAACGGCACCATCGAAAAATACTGCTACAACAATGATCCTGCTCAGTGTGAAGAGTACGGCGCCCTGTATGAATGGCCGGAAGCTATGCAATACGTCACGCTACAGGGGGCACAGGGCATCTGTCCGCCCAACTGGCACATCCCCTCCGACAGTGAGTTAAAGACCTTTACCGGCACCATCGACAGCCAGTACCCGGTAGATAGTCCCGAGTGGGACAAGGTGGGCAAATGCGGACTGGACGCGGGCGGGAAGATGAAGGAGGACGGATTGGATCACTGGAACGAGCCCAACACCGGCGCCACGAACTCCAGCGGCTTTTCCGGGCTGCCTGGTGGCTACCGCAACATTTACGATGGAGAATTTTTCGAGAAAAATTACCTGGGGACATTCTGGTCCTCCACCCAGTATGACTCGCAGACTGTCTGGAGCAGGTACCTCAGCTATGACGATGCACGTGTGACCCGCTTTACTAGCGACAAGGTAAATGGATTCAGCGTGCGGTGCGTTAAAAACTAGTAACAAATACAGACATAGCGCGATTGTCGGTTGCACGATATTCGATATCGAACATCGAAAAACGATAATTGACAATGAAAAAACTTTACGGGATCAACAGTTTATTCCTCGCCACGACCGCATTCCCCTGCCATACAGCAGCAATATACATTCCAGGAGACAATGCCGGGATATCAATGGTGAGTTGCGATGCCAGCGTGCCGGTCTTGCTGATCTGATCCGAAAGCACCTCTCTCCCACCCTGATCCACGATCATCAGCCGATAGGATCCCTGTGGAGTATTTTCTGTGAACTGCAGGATCGCTTTCCGGCGGCTGCTGTCCAGGGTGATCCTGATCCCGGCACCGGACATGGCCGCAGTTTCAGCGGACAGGTTGTCGTAATCATGCTGCATAAAGCCGACACCTCCCGTGTTGATCAGGTTGTTGTTAAAATCAAAAAAGGTGGCATTCTCATAATGCGATCCCTGTCCCCACTGTGTGTAACAGTCGGACGACACCCAGGCTGGCTCCCAATAGATTACCCCGCAGCCGCCACTGTTGATCACTTCCTGTGTGAGATCGATCATCCATTTTTGCTGGTTCTCAGGACTGGCCGGTGAATACGACGGATTGACTGTGTTGAGGACGTTGTTGGCGTTGTCGTGGCTCTGCGTTGTCCAGATGGATCCTGTTTCGAAGATCATCACTTTATAGGGCGGATAGGCCGTGATGAGCGCTGCGATGACATCGCCTGTGAGACTGCTGGTATAGGGCTGATGATACTGCCAGTAATAGGAAATACCGATGATGTCGAATCCGGTCACCCCATTGGCGACGAACTGGGAGACGAACCAGGCCACATCGGCAGGGTCAGCAAAATGTACGGCCACCTGGATCTGTTTCCCGGTCTGCGACTCCACGTCCCTGACCGCCTGGATCGCTGTGTTGAACAGCTGGCTGTTGCGATTCCAGTCCAGCACCCAGCCCGACTGGTTATCCTGCGGTGAGAGCAGGATGCCTTTGTTAGTCTCGTTGCCGATCTGGATCATCTCAGGGAGAAGTCCTTCCTTATTGAGTTGCAGAAGCGTAGCGGAGATGTAATTATAAAGGGAATCCATCAGCAAGGGAAGATTATCCACCACGCCCAGCCAGGCGGAGGGAACCAGCTGATTGCTTGCATCTGCCCAGTCATCCGAGAGATGATAATCCAACAACACATCCATATTCAATTCTTTGGCCCGTCGGATGCTCTTTTTTACATCCTGAAGATCGGAATACCGCTTTCCTTCATTGAGAGCATCATACCATGAAGGCGTATGCCAGAGCCGGAGGCGTATCAGGTTGCAGTTGTGGTCCGAAAAGAGCTGATAGGGATCCTTCGACGACGAATTTTCAAAATAGACTACTCCACAGTCTTCCATTTCATTTATGTAAGAGAGGTCGGCTCCGAAATAGAACTGCTGTGCTTCAACGATGGCAGTGAAAGAGATAAGTGCTACGCTGAGAAACAAAAGATGAAGTGTTTTCCTCCTCATGCATGGTCCTCCTGTTTTGTACAAAGGTAACTCAATTGCGGGGTTTTCGATTGTCGGTTTTGGATGTTCGATAGTGAACGTCGCATATCGAAAATCGTCACATCGACAATCGACAATTAAAGAGGAGCAGATCCTTGCTTCCGCAAGGATGACATCCACCGGGAGTAGAGAAGGGAGATGGGGTGCTATTTCCCAAGCATCACCACCACACCCAGTTCAAAATAGACACCGCTGTATACATCCTTGTATTCATCAATCTCGCCCTCGGCTTTATACTTGTACGATTCACTTCCATACCCTATGCCCAGGTCGATCCCGACGTTGTTGTTCAGGAAATAAGTGCCTCCCACACCCAGCCAGTACTCCAACAAGCCGCCACTGTCCTTGTCATCATCCTCAGGGCCATAGGCATCCGAATGGGTGCCAATGCCCACTGCTGCCTCCACCAAAGGCTTGAAACCATTCAGATCCAGAATGTAATACCGCACAAACGGGCCTACTGCAAATCCAGTGGACCGGTCAAAATCATCCTTGTCGTCAGGATTCGTATACTTCGTGCTGGTAAAATCAACGAACAACCCTACCGGCAGGTTGTCAATGACCGTATATCCTGCCATGGGAGTGAAGTTAAAGGAAAAATAGTTATCCGCTACGTGCGAGTCTCCACCCTGTTTGTATTTTTCCTTTCCCATGTAAAAACTCAGGTTGCTGGAGCCCTGCAGGAACCACTTGCCCTGTTCGGTCTGGGCAAATGTCACGACCGTACTGAATGCCAGTACGAAGACCAAGAAAAAAGACACTCTTTTCATAGGATTTCGTGTTAGGTTAGATAAATGGAATTGGTTGGCCAAATATAAGAAAACATTGTAGGTTTTTCAACATCAATTGACCCTCAGGGCAATTTTTTCACGATAGCTCCGAATTCCGAGCAGTGACATGAAGATCATTCCGATAATAAAAAATATCGTGACAGCCAGCACCGAATTGCGCATGGAACCTGTCAGAGCCTCGATGACCCCGAAGCTGAACGTACCCAGCACCGTGGCCAGTTTTTCCATGACGTCGTAAAAACTGAAAAAGGAAGTGTGGTCGGTCGTTTCAGGAAGCATCTTTGAATAGGTCGATCTTGCTAGTGCCTGTGATCCGCCCATCACGATCCCGATAAAGAAGGCGGCGATCATAAAACCGATGGCATGGGTGATGAAGTAAGCCCCTACGCAGATAACAACCCAGCTGCCCACTGAAAAGATCAGGGCCCTGAGGTTACCAAACCTGGCCGACAACCGTGCGAACAGCCAGGCGCCGAACATTCCCACGAGCTGGATGAGCAGAATGGTTGGTATCAATACGTTCTCCTTAAGTCCCAGCTCCTTTTCCCCATAGGTGGCGGCCATGAACATAACCGTTAGCAGTCCCATCATCATGAAGAAGAAGCCGATCAGGTACATGCTCAGCTTGTAGGATTTCCTGACGATATGAAACACCGACCGCAGTTCTTTGTACCCATTGGTCCAGACACTGGCTTTCTGAGTCCTCTTGCGGTAAGTATATTTCGGCAACCGGTAAAAAGTGATCATCGAAAAACCGATCCACCAAAGAAACACCGTCACGAAAGAAATTCGTGCCGGGAGGCTTGAATCGCCCTCGATACCGAACAGACCCGGTTTCATGATCATCAGCAGGTTAAAGAGCAATAGCACGACTCCTCCCAGGTACCCGAGTGAATAGCCCCGCGCACTGATGCGGTCCTGGTCCTCGGGCTCTGCAATGACCGGCAGAAAGGAGTTGTAAAAAACAATGCTGCCGCCATAACCGAGGGTCCCCAGCGCAAAGGCAATGATCCCGAGTTCCACGTTGGAGGAATTGAAAAAGAACAATGCGCCGCAGGAAAGTGCACCGATCCACGTAAAGACCTGCATGAACGCCTTCCTCCGGCCCGTGTAGTCGGCTATGGAAGAAAACAGCGGTGAAAAGCCTGCCACCACAAGATATGCAGCTGCAATGGCCCATGAGAACAGGACGGTATTGATGACTTTGGCTCCGAAAAAGGAAACCGTGAAGTTGTCGCCTGTCCGGGTAACGGTGTTGTAATAAATCGGGAAAATAGCAGAGGAGATGGTCAGCTGGTATACGGAATTGGCCCAGTCGTACATCACCCACCCACGGATCACTTTCCTGTCACCCTTACGGAATTCGGAAACATCGGTAATTCTTGGCAATGGTGTAATCTTTTAGGATTGGATAAGACAGCGAAAATAAGGATACGTTTATGAAAGCGGTCAGTAGTTTTCGCTGTAGATCTCGAAATAGGCTTTTGGGTGCAGGCAGGACGGGCAATTTTCCGGTGGTTTTTGTCCCTCATGCACATAACCGCAGTGACGGCACACCCAGCGTACCTTTTCCTTTTTTGCGAAAACGGTTCCCTCCTCTATGTTTTGTAACAACTTCAGATACCGTTTTTCGTGTTCGGCTTCTGCCCTGGCGATCACCTTGAATGCCGTGGCGATCTGGACAAATCCTTCCTCCCTGGCCACTTCCGCAAATTCGGGGTACATGCTGGTCCATTCCTCATGCTCGCCCATCGCTGCGGCCCGGAGGTTCTCGGCTGTAGTTCCAATCTTTCCCGCCGGGTACATGGCAGTGATCGTGACATCCCCTCCTTCAAGGAACCTGAAGAACCGCTTGGCATGGGTCTTTTCCTGTGAGGCTGTCAGCAGGAAAAGGGCGCTGATCTGCTCATAGCCTTCTTCCTTTGCCACCTTGGCGAAAAATTCGTAACGGTTTCGTGCCTGGGATTCACCTGCAAACGCCTTTAGCAGGTTCTGCTCTGTCCGGCTGCCTTTGATACTTTTTTCCATAATTCAACATTCTAATGTAACGGTTACTATTCGATTGGTCTATTGTTCGATTGTCAAATTGTTAAATTGTTAAATTGCTTGTAGCTTGTAGCTTGTAGCTTGTAGCTTGTAGCTTGTAGCTCTTCTACAGCGACTTCTGATAGATCCTCCGCTTTTTACACAGTTTTCCGCCTAGCCGTTCCATCTCTGCTCTCACAGCCAGGTTATTCTCTAGCTCGTTGTGGCTGTCGATGGTGATGAATCCCATCTCCTTTGCGGTCTGGATCATCCATTTCATTCCCAGGGCATCCAGCCCGATGTTCCGGTACTCTTTCCGGATGCCTCCCAGCAGCAGGTCCAGCTGTTTGGATCGTTTCGATTCGCGCAGTAAGTGAATAATACCAAAGGGGAACAACCGTCCATTCGCCTTACGGAATCCTCTGTTCATATTGGGCATGCCGATCAGGAAACCGATCACCTGGTCGTTTTTCAGTCCGATCTTGACCAGCCTGGGATCCAGGATGGGTAGATACTTTTTCCCCAATGCCTCGATCTCCTCGGGAGAGAGCGGAACAAATCCGTACAGGTCGATGTAGGTTTCGCTCAGCAGCTCCAAAACGGGTTTAACATAGGGTTCCATTTCCTTTCGCTTTGTGAAGTTCTTAAAGGTAAACTCGCCCCTGGCCATGACCTTGTCGGCAATCATTTTGTAGTATTCAGGGATCGGATGGGACAGGTCCAGGACGTAGCAATAATAGTCAATCTCCTTGGTATAGCCGCATGCTTCCACCAGACGGGGGATGTAGGGAAAGTTATAGATGGTGGAGATCGTAGGTTCATATTCAAAACCCTCGATCAGGAACGCTTCCGGGTCCTGGTCGCTGAATCCCATGGGACCGACCAGTTTGACCATTCCCAGACCACGTGCCCATGACTCCACCCTGTTGAGAAGTTCGCCAACCACCTCTTCATCTTCGATGCTTTCCATAAAGCCAAACCGGGCGTTTTGCTCATGAAACATCCGGTTGCGCTCCGTGTTGACTATGCCCATGATCCTCCCCATGGTCCTGCCGTCCTTCCTGGCTAAAAAAAGGATCGCATCATTTTTTTTAAAGGCCGGATTCTTTTTTGCACTGAAAAACTGCCATTCGTCCATGAACAGCGGAGGAACCCAAAGCCGGTCGTTTTTGTGAAGAAGAAATGGCAGATGTATGAAATCATGAAGGTCCTTCCGTTTGGTGACAGGTAAAATCTCAATGCTCATGGTGGCAAAATATTAAGTAAGTGTACGGTCAGGTAAGTCTTTCTAATAATCTGATTGCCCTTTTCCGCACAAATGTATGAAAGTATGCCTGTCACATTCAAATTATTCTCCATATTGTTTACAGTCGTTATTGAAATTTTTTCAAAAAACCATACATTTGGTGGTTCAAAACGCCCGCCCATGAATGCGATGCCGCTGGTAATTGCTGCGTTGGCACTGTTTGCGCTCGCCTATCGTTTTTACTTTGGGTTTATCACCGCCAAGGTCCTGACCCTGGATGAGAAACGGATCACACCATCCGGGAGGCTCTATGACGGACAGAACTACTACCCGATGGGCAAATGGATCCTGTTCGGGCATCATTTTGCAGCCATTGCCGGGGCTGGCCCGCTGGTGGGACCTGTGCTGGCGTGTCAGTTTGGATATTTTCCGGGATTTTTATGGATGCTCATTGGAGCTGTGATGGCAGGTTCTGTCCATGATGTTGTTATCCTGACCGCTTCGGTGAGGCATGATGGCCGCTCTCTGGCCGAGATTGCCAGGGATGAGATCAAAAAAGCCTCCAGCGGAGTCACCGCATCCATTGCCACCCTGCTGATCATCATTGTTGCCCTGGCCGGACTAGGGCTGGTGGTTGTCAATGCGTTGTCGGAAAGTTCCTGGGGCACGTTTACGATCGCCTCCACCATCCCCATTGCCATCTTCATGGGTCTGTGGATGTTCCGTTTCAGGAAAGGGAAAACGGTGGAAGCGACGGTAATGGGAGTGGTCACGCTCTCACTGGCCGTCATTTTCGGCAAGCATATCCCAGAATCATCGATTGCCCACTGGTTCACATTCGACCACAAAACGCTGACCATCCTGATCGCAGCATACGGATTCATTGCCTCCGTCCTGCCTGTGTGGCTGCTGCTCTCCCCAAGGGATTACCTGAGCTCGATCATGAAACTGGGGGTGGTAGCCATGCTGGCCGTCGGGATCATTGTGGTGATGCCCGACATGAAAATGCCGGCTTTCACGGAATTCATCCGGGGCGACGGACCCGTCATCCCCGGCACGCTGTTCCCGTACCTGTTCATTACCATCGCATGCGGAGCTATTTCTGGCTTCCACGCCCTGGTCAGTTCGGGTACCACGCCCAAGATGATCATGAAAGAGTCGCATATCCAACCCATTGCCGTGGGAGCGATGCTCTCGGAAGGGGTTGTGAGTATCCTGGCACTGATCGCGGCTGCGAGCCTCTATCCGCTCGATTATTTCCAGATCAACGTCTCACCGGAGAAATTTCAGCAGATCCTTCCGCAGCTGCAGGCCATGGGATTTTTGGAATCGGATCTGGTGCAGCTCTCTGAGGAGGTGGGTGAAAATGTGGCAGGCCGTACCGGGGGAGCGGTATCCCTGGCCGTGGGCATGGCCCAGATCTTCTCCTCCATCCCCGGGCTGCGGGGACTCATGTCGTACTGGTATCATTTTGCCATCATGTTTGAGGCCCTGTTCATCCTGACGACCATCGACGCAGGAACCCGTATCGCACGCTTCATCCTGCAGGAAACTCTGGGCAAGATTTATAAGCCCTTCAGCCGTACCGACTGGCTGCCGGGTAACCTGATCGCCAGCGGTGCGGTGGTGTTTTGCTGGGCGTATTTCATCTATACGGGCAGCGTCGCCACCATCTGGCCGATGTTCGGCAGCGCCAACCAGCTGCTGGCGACCATCGCACTGGCCGTGGGCACCACGTACATTGTCAACCGGGGAAAGATCCGGTACGCATGGGTGACCCTGATACCCATGGCGTTCGTCGGCATCACCACGTGTGTGGCAGGCATCAAAAACATGACCGGCATCTATTTGCCCATGCTTTCTCAGCCAGAGCACTTTATCCAGGGGTTGATCAACCTGCTGCTTACCACCGTCATCATGATCTGCCTGGTGGTCATCCTCTGGGATTCGTTGCCCATTTGGATACGGGCCGCCAGAGAACAGCGGCTGACACTCAGGAAGAATTATGATCAACAATGAAATACCAATGAAGTCATCCGTATCACCACAGTCATAAAACATTCATTCTATGGAATTCATTCTTACGATCCCGGAAGAAATCTACCTGTTGCCTGTGCATAAAACTGGGGGCCAGAAAATTGATTTCAAACACAAAAAATTCGAGATCACCCTGGCCGCATCCATCCTGATGGATCTGGCACTGCGGAACCGAATCGACACCGACCTGGAGCACATCATCCCCGATCAGGGAACGCCCACCGGTGATGCACTGTTGGATGAGGTGATGGAATGGATCTTTCAAGCACCCAGACAGGAATCGATCACGTACTGGCTCATCCGGATTACCGAGCGGGCCGAGCACATCCGACAGTCCGTACTGGAAAGCCTCCTGCGCAAGAAAATATTGAAGGTGAGGAAGCAACACATCTTCCTGGGATATGCATCAAAGAAATATCCTGTGGCTGACGACCGGCAGATCAAGGAAATAAAATCCAGGGTCAGGGATCTGGTCATGGGAAACGACCTTCCCGAGCTGAGGGATATGGTGATCATCAGCCTGGCTTGTTACGGGGGACTGCTGAATTTCATCTTCTCGGAGGAAGAGATCATCCTGAGAAAGCACCGGATTGAACAGCTTGCGAAGATGGACCTGATCGGGCAGGCCATCACGCGTTCAGTAAAAGAGCTGACCTTTTCGGTCGTCGCTTCCATGCGCACAAAGGACCTGCTGGGAATAAAATCCCCCGTGGAAAAACTGGACGAGCTGGTGGAGGAAATGAAATCCTTGTTGCAGATCGACAACGACGAAGATCTGCCGGAATGGCTGCGCAAGGGAACCGGTCAGTACCTGAAAACCCTGTCATACATTGAGGAAACCTGTACCAACGAAATTGTTTTCAATGCCTCCACCGGAAAATACGCACTGAAGATCTGGTCGTTTCCCGGTGGGATATAACAATTAATCATATACAAACAAATTTATTTTATATGTCAACAGTCATTATAACAGGTGCCAACGGGAACCTGGGACTGGTCGTCACCGATCATCTCTTGTCGGCAGGTTACCGGGTAATTGCGATCACCGGGTCAGGCGGGGCAGGGAAGTTGCCGGACCATCCCGGACTGATCCTGAAGGAGGCTGACCTTGGAGATGAACAAAAAACGACTGCACTGGTCACCTCCCTCACAGATCACTACCCTGACATTGCAGCTGCCGTGCTGCTTGTGGGGGGATTTGCAGTGGGTGCCCTTCAGCAAACCAGCGACATCATGTTGGAAAGCATGATCCGAATGAATTTCCATACTGCCTTTCACATGGTCAGACCACTGTTTTCCTTCTTTGAAACCCGGAAAGAAGGGGGGCAATTCATCCTGATCGGATCCAGGCCCGCATTGGATGCCCGTGAGGGAACCGCCTTTTTTGCCTATTCCCTCAGCAAAGCCATGGTGGTCAAACTGGCCGGGTTCGTCAACGCAGAAGGATGGAGAAAGAATATCACCGCTTCGGTCATCGTACCTGCGACCATCGATACGCCGGCCAACAGGAAGGCCATGCCGGAGGCAGATTTCACCCGGTGGGTCTCTCCCATCCACATCGCGGAGGCCATTGCGTTCTGCATGTCCGATGCAGGACGGAACGTCCAGGACAATATTCTCTTCATTGGTAAACCTTCCTAGTGTCAGCGATATACCACCTGGCCATCCTCTTTGTACTGATGATCAAACGCAGTTCCCCATAGTGACCCTGACGGCTGACACAGGCCCAGGCATGGATTTTCTGTTCGTAACTAACGACCCTCCCCTGCCATGATTATCGTATAAACAAGTATCTTTACACCCGCTTTTATTAACTGCTGTATCTTGTCATAAAATTTACAGATCATGCGTAAATCATTACTTATTGGATCCTTTTGCCTGTTTTTTATCATTCCGTTTGCTCTCCGCGCACAAAACACCGGTGCTTCAGCCGGGGATGAGGACGTACCTGAAGGGTACCAGGTTCAGACCTATATCGACAACCAGGGTTACTGGCGCCGGATGGCCAGTCTTGGACTCACCAGGCTGAATCCCCATGTGATCCCTAAGCCGGCTCAATATAAAGGTTCATCCATACAGTCCAGAACTGTGACCATCGAGGACTCGCCTGACGTGGCCGTGTCAGACGCAACCACGACGCAAAGTGAGAACTCTGTTTTTATTGATCCGGGTGAAATGGAAACGATCCTGAATTCAAACAACTCGTTGTCATCCTCCGGAAGCACCCTGTATGGCGCTGATGGACTCTATTCCTTCAATACCGGAGACACATGGGATGGATCGACTTTTGGTACAGGTGGAACGAATTCAGGCGATCCATCGGTTGCCATCGGAACCAACGGCTGGTTCTATAACGGTTTTATTAACGCCGGAAGCGGACAGAGCTGTGCCTATTCCACCGACCAGGGGCAGACATGGACCTCGGTAACCATTGCGACCAAACCGTCAGGGTTCAGCAGCCTGCTCGACAAGAACCACCTCACGATCGATAACAGCACGAGCAGCCCGTACGAAGGCAACCTGTATTCGGGGTGGACCTCCTTCGGGGGCTCCAGCGACAATGAGATCGAGGTGGCCCGTTCCACGGATGGAGGACAGAGCTGGCAGCAAAAGATCATGATAAGTGGTGCGGTCAATGCCGGAAACCACAACCAGGGAGTGAACCTTCAAACCGGTCCCGCCGGTGAAGTCTATGCTGTGTGGGCTATTTATGACAACTGGCCCGGTGACGAGAATGCACTGGGATTTGCCAGATCCCTGGACGGAGGCGCCAGCTTCCAACCGGCACAACGGATCATACAAAGTATCAAGGGCATACGGAATACAACCGCCGGAAAGAACCACCGTGTCAACTCCTTTCCCTCCATGGCGGTCGACATCAGCAACAGCTCCCACTCAGGAGACATTTATGTCGTATGGCCCAATGTAGGCGTACCCGGCACTAACCAGGGCCCCGACATTTACGTGTACATGATCAAATCCACGGATGGTGGCAACGCATGGTCCACTCCCATCAAAGTCAACCAGGATCCTATGAATACCGGTAAAAAGCATTATTTCCCGTGGATCACCTGTGATCCGGTGACGGGAACATTGAGTGTGATTTTCTATGATGACCGCAATGTGTCGAGTAACCAGGTGGAGACCTGGGTGGCCAACTCACTGGATGGCGGCCAGACCTGGGATGATTTCCGGGTGAGTGATGTCGCCTTTACGCCTACCCCGATCCCCGGAACGGCGAGTGGCTATTTCGGCGATTACCTGGGCATCTCTGCAAGAGGAGGCGTGGTGATTCCCTGCTGGACCGACAACCGTACCGGGGCTGCCATGACCTATGTGTCTCCTTTTATGACACCCACAACTCCCAGTCCCGCAGCATATCCCGTACCGGCCAGCGGCGCAAACAACGTCAAGCCGTTTACCTCGCTCCAGTGGAAGGATTTTAACAACCGTTCGTCATCTTTCAGAATATACCTGGGCACCGACAACCCACCGACGAATATGGTGAACGGAGCCACCGTGATGGATACGTTTTATATTCCCCAGACGGATTTCGCCTACCAGGAACAGTACTTCTGGAGGGTGAAATCCATCAATTCATTCGGATCGGTTGATGGCCCGATATGGTCGTTCACGGTAGAACCACAACCCGACGATGATTTCGAGACAGGGAATTTCGCAAAGAACGAATGGACCTTCAGCGGAAACGCCAATTGGGTGATCGATACCCAGCAAAAAAGGAACGGGACCTATTCCGCAGCATGCGGACAGATCGGGCATGACCAGTCTTCCTCCCTTAAAATAGAACTTGAGGTAAAGTTCTCGCCTTTTGCCACCTCCATGTGTTTCTGGAAGAAGACCAGCACACAGTCCAATGCGGATATCCTTCAATTTTTAATGGATGATGAAGTCTTGGGAACATGGTCAGGAGAATCTGACTGGACGGAAGAATCCTTTATTATCCCTGTGGGAGGATTCCATACCTTTGAATGGAAGTACGTCAAGGACGGCGGCGGTACAGGCGGCGATGACCGGGTATGGGTCGATTACATCACGTTCCCGCTGCTCGAACAGCTGCTGGCCAACGCAGGTCCCAACGGGACGATCTGCGAGGGAAGCGCCTTCACACTTTCGGGAACTGCCAACAACCAAACCTCCGTTCTATGGACCACCTCCGGTGATGGCACCTTCAACAATCCAACCATCCTTAAACCAGATTACACACCCGGTCCCCAGGACATCCTTTCGGGCGATGTCGTCCTGACTTTAACCGCCTATGACGAAACCGATGAAGTCAGTGACGACATGCAACTCTCCATCCAGGCCTCCCCATTCCTTGAAATGGAAGAAAACTATGCTATTTGCGCCGGTGATCTCTTTACAACCGGGGATATTGTTGCAGGGAACTGTGCGTCCTTCAGTTGGACGACATCAGGAGATGGAACCTTTGAAGACAATACCCTTCTGTCCACTGTTTATACCCCGGGATCCGGTGATATATCAAACGGATCCTTCGAACTCACCCTGGAGTTGACCGGGCTTTATCCCTGCGATAACGCTTCCGGTTCACTCGCCGTGATGATCACACCCCTGCCGGCTCCTGCCACAACGCCGTCCGGTCCGGAAGTGCTGTGCCAGAATACCGGAACAGCAGTGTATTCCGTGTCGTCCGTCGAAGGTGCATCCGCTTACGTGTGGACATTGGATCCCCCTGAAGCAGGGAGTCTGACGGTCAGCGATACTTCCCTCACTGTTGACTGGGCGGCATCATTCTGGGGAGTTGCAGAACTATCCGTCTTCGGGATCAATGATTGCGGTGAAGGCCAGGTTTCTGACCCGCTCACCATCACCCTTGATCCGTTGCCGCTGCAACCCGCTGCTCCTGCCGGAGAGACATACGTATGTGTCAATTTCATCGACACTTCAGCTTATACGACCGCCGGGACCGAATTCGCCACACAGTATGAATGGAGCGTCAGTCCTGCGGAGGCCGGAGTCATCGCCGGCACTGACACGACGGGAACCGTTGCCTGGAATACCCAATGGACAGGCGCTGCACAGATCACCGTCAGGGGACTGAACAGCTGCGGCGAGGGCGTGTGGTCGGAAGCCATCGGGGTGATCCTGGATATTTGCAGCGGATTGGACGAAAAATACGGGATCGGGCAAGTGGATATTTTCCCTAATCCAGGCGACGGAAAATTCACGCTGAGAATGACAACCACCAGGGAAAGTCAGTTTGACCTCAGGGTGCTGAATACGCTGAACAGCGTTGTTTATGAAAAAAGAAACCTTCTCTGGTCCGGCACACAAGAACTGGAGATCAACCTGCAGGATGTTTCCGCCGGCACGTATTTCCTGTATCTTGAAAACCGAACCACCACGCTGGTTCGGAAAATCATGATCCGGTAACAGGATATCCAAAGCGTTTATCTGATCTTCAATTTTACTTATTCCAGAGGCATCAAAGCCCAAAGGATGTCCTTTATCCTTAAAATGCCTGCTGGTTAGCGTCTTTGAGGTTCGTGCAAAAGACTTCCAACGACAAAACCCTGACCTGTTTCTATTTTGTGAATAAGTTATTTACAAATTAATGGATTGGTTTGATTCGTATTTTTATATTTGACATCCGCATTTAGCATAACACTCCCGATGGTAATTTATTTTCTAATCATCATCAGACCATGAGTTTTCAAACATTCTTCAAAAGACTGGTCCCTAAGGAAAAGAAATTCTTTCCGTTATTTGAAGGATCGGCTGCACTGACTCTTGAAGCCGCTGTAGCCCTGCGTAAAGTTTTTATTACCGAATCACTGGAAGAGCGGGAGGCTCTTTTTACCCATATCAAAGAACTGGAGACCAGGGGGGATGAGATCGCGCACCGGCTCTTCGATGAGTTGGACAAGACTTTTATCACTCCGTTCGACAGGGAGGACGTTCATAAACTGGCCTCCACCTCCGACGATGTGCTGGACTTCATCAATGGCTCCAGCCAGCGGATCCGGTTGTTCAAACCTAAAAAGTTCCCTCCGGAATTCGTGAAGTTCGCAGATCTGCTGATCGAGGGCATTGACGAGTACAACCAGGCGGTCAAAGAACTGAAGAACCTCAAAAAACCAGAAAAGATATCCAAAGCCTGTATCCGCATCAATGAGATCGAAAATGAAGCTGACGACCTGTACCATGTTTTTCTTTCAGATCTATTTGATACTGAAACAGATGCAATCGAGCTGATCAAGAAAAGGGAGATCATTATGACCATGGAGCGGGCAGCCGACCGACTTGAGGATGTTTCTGACGTTCTGAAGACAATAATCATCAAAGTAGCCTGATCCTATTCACCCCTGATGGACGCGCTGGTCATCATCACCATCACCCTGGCTTTGCTGTTCGACTTTCTGAACGGCATGAATGACGCTGCCAATTCCATTGCTACCGTTGTTTCCACAAAGGTACTGTCGCCCTTAATGGGAGTGGCCTGGGCTGCCATCTTCAATTTTGCAGCCGTCTTTATTTTTGGGGTTCACGTTGCCACAACCATTGGCAAGGGAATCGTTGATCCTGATATGATCAACAAGTACATCATCTTTTCGGCCCTGGTGGGAGGCATCATCTGGACCTATACCTGCACCCGCATCGGTTTGCCTATCAGTGTGTCGCATGCCCTGATAGGAGGCCTGATCGGCCCGGCACTTATCGTTGGTGGTTCCGATGCCATTATTACCTCCGGGGTCTTAAAGGTAGCCCTGTTCATCGTACTTTCCCCCCTGGCAGGCATGGTACTCTCTTACCTGATTTCGGTTTTAACCCTTTATATATTCCGAAGATCTTCTCCCCGCAAGGTGGATTCCCTTTTCAGGGTAATGCAGCTTTTCTCCTCAGCAGTCTTCAGCCTCGGCCATGGAACCAATGATGCGCAGAAAACGATGGGTATCATTGCAGTACTATTGTACACTACAGGGCATCTTGGGTCTGAATTTCATATCCCCACATGGGTGATCATTGCAGCCTATTCGTCCATATCTCTGGGTACCCTGGCCGGTGGATGGAAGGTCATCAAAACACTGGGATTGTCGCTCACCAACCTGAAGCCTTTCCAGGGATTCTGTGCCGAAACGGCGGGAGCCATAGCGATCATCGGCAGTTCTCTCGGCGGGATCCCTGTAAGCACGACGCATACCATCACCGGCTCCATCATCGGGGTAGGGATGACCAAGCGGCTCTCCTCCGTACGGTGGGGCATCGCCGGTAACATCGTGATCGCATGGGTGCTCACCATACCGGGCAGTATGGCAGTCGCAGCAGGGGTCTACAGCATCGTCCGCCTGTTCATTGAATGACCAGCTTCCCGGTCGCTGCCGCCGTTCCTGAAATCATTCTCAGGAAATAGATCCCACTGGCCATTCCATCCTTGTCAATAACCAGATTATGCATCCCGGCAGATTTGTTTTCATCCATCAGAACAGTGACCAGTTTCCCGTTTCTGTCCAACAACGCCACGGTCAGACGGCCTTCATCAGGTAAAGTGACGGTCAGGTGCGCCGACTGTTCAAAAGGATTGGGATGAAGCGTGTATTCCAACCCTTTCGAATATGAAGGTGTTTCACCTGTCCCGACAATGGTAGTCGCCTGTTTCAGTACGATCTGGTTGTCAGGGTCAAAAATCAGTGATACGGGCTCTTTCGCAAATGCGAACATAAATTCCTGATTATTAACTGAATGGAACACCTTTACCAGGGTGTCGGATCCATCGCTGAATCCTATTTTCAGTTCCAGAGGCATGGCAAAGAACTGCTCGTCTGACTGCACCTGGCTGGCCCTGAACCATACGTCCCACCGCTGGTCAGGGAGTTCCGTGAAATTATAGGTGTTGGCATACACAGGATGGTTGGGATACATCAGCCATTGGTTGAAAAACCATGAATAATCCTCATCCGTCACTTCGTTCATTTTAGTAATAAAATCCTGTGTAACCACCGATTGGTAGCGGAAATTGACCGCATCCTGTGCATACTGACGGACGCACTCAAAGAACAGCGAGTCGCCGGCGACATACCGGAAAAGATGCAGGACGCATGCAGATTTGGCGTAGGTGATGGCATAGTTGAAAAGAATATTGTCAGCGGGAGGATTGATTGCCCAGGAAGGATTATAGATCGGCCAGCCGGGATTGCTATAGAGGTAGTTGCTCGCATTGGATTCGATCTCATCCTTATAGCCCGCGTAACCGTATTTTTCCTCCATCCACAGCGCTTCGCTGAAGTTGGCAAAGCTTTCATTCAGCCACAGGTCGGCCCATGTGCCGCAGGTGATCATGTCACCAAACCACTGATGGCTGAATTCATGGACGATCAGCATTTCATTCCAGCAGTTGGGGCAGAGGCAGGTCAGAGTCTGGTTTTCCATCCCGCCCCACTTGAACTGATTGTTCAGCGTGGCAAACCCATCCTTCTCAAAAGGATGATCCCCGTATGTCGAAGCAAAGAAATCGGCCAGTGATCCGATTATGCTTTTGATGGCGGTTGGATTTTCCCCAGGATTATAATAGAAACGGATCGGCATTGTGTCCTGCGGATTGGAAAGCCGGGGCCAGTAGACAATATCCAGGTTGTAGTTGTTACGGCCGGCCATGACGATCAGGTAGGTCGCCACAGGATCCTTTGAAATCCAATGATACCAGACCGTATCAGCGACATGGGCCGAATCGGCCAGTCTTCCATTGGAACCAAGCTTCGCGGTAGCAGGGACTTTCGCTGTCAGATCCAGCCTGGCCTTATCCGAAGGCTGGTCCCAGCACGGAAACCAGTTTCTGGCGCCCTGGGGCTCGCTATCCGTGAAGACCGTCCCCTCGCTGGAATAAAAGTCATTATCGATCACATTCTTGTGTTTGTAAAAGATCTTGACATAAAGCGAGTCTCCAGGATAATAAATATTGTCCAGGTCAATCCGGAGGGTGTCATTTTCGTGCTCAAAATACAAGCCGGCCATACCTACCGAGTCAATCTGCAGGGAAAAATTTCCTGCATTCAACTCAATGGAATTCAACAGGGAATCCACCCTGAAGTGGATGGTCACTGAACCAATGTACGACTTCGGATAGGGACTGATGAAATTGGAGTACAGGTCAAGATCGAGCTTGTATTCCAGCACATCGTACATATGCCGCGGTGAATTGGCACTCCGTGTCTGGAGTGCATGGTGCCGGGATGACTTGGCATGGGAGCAGTATTCCCCACCGCTGCTGAATTCCATCTGGGCGTAAAGGAAAGGCGCCGCCATGAGAAACACGGCGACCGACAGGCACACAGTTTTGATCATTCTATTGGTGGTTTAAGATTTTTGATTCATTTATCACTTCACACTCCGGATCCAGCGGATGGTTTTGGTGATCCCCTCCTTCAGGGAAATAGGACGATATCCCAGTTCATCAATCGCTTTTTGACTGCTGTTGATCCAATCGTAGTTATATTTTTTAACAAATCCACTGGTTATCAATGGTTTAATCCCAAACCACGCAAGGACGTCCATCACCGTCGATGCAGACAGCATAACACCGTAAGGTATATGAAAAAGCCTGTGGTGGATTCCCGATTGCTCTTTCAGGATGTCAAAAAATTCATTATAGGAAACATTTTCTCCCCCGAGAACATAATGTTCACCGCTGGTCCCTCGCTCCAGAGCCAAGAGGTGCCCCTGCACCACATCGTCAATATATACATAATTTCCGATGCTTTTTCCGTTTCCCGGGATGACACGCCACTTACCTTTCAGATAGCCATCGATCATGGCAGTAACGGTATTGCTCTCGCTCAGCTGGCCGGGTCCGAACACCCTGGTAGGATGAAGAAAGACCACGTCGATCCCTTTTTCGGTGTATGCTCCGGCTTCCTGGTCGGCGATAGCCTTTGTACGTTCATAGGGAGTGAAAGGATCCGTTCCCGGGGCCATCTGTTCGCCGACGGGCTGGCCATCGAGGGAAGGACCGAAGACTCCGGCAGTGGAGGTAATCACAGCACGTTTCACCCCTGCCTGAAGGGCCGCATTCATGACATTGACGGTACCCCTGATATTGACCGTATGAAACTCACCCGGATCACGCGACCACACCCTGGCCAGGGCAGCCATATGTACTACCACATCACATGACCGCATACCTTCCGTCAGGGAATCCATATCGAGAAGATGTCCCTGTGAGGGCCGGATCTGTTTGTGGCGGATCGCAGCGGCTTTCCCCGGATTGCGGACCAGCGCATGCACCGTATGCCCCTTTGCAGCCAGCGCATGGCACATGGATACACCAATGAATCCGGTGGCTCCGGTGACAAATACGTTCATGATCCTTTGCTTTTGACCTCTAATCTCATTTCCGGGTGAAAATGGATGGAAAGGTATTCATTGGACAGAGCAAGGATCACATGAGAAAAATAAGCAACCCAGATCGTACCTGTTTTCAGCGTCAGAAGGCACAGGATCAATCCCATGGGGATGCTTGCAATGGTTTCCCGCGGGCCCTTGGGAAGATGCACCAGGGCATAGAAGGCAACATTCAATACAATGGAAGGCCAGATGCCCATGACAGGGATGCATAAGAACAACAGCACTCCCCTGAAAATGAATTCATATCCCAGCAGGTACAACGCCCATCCCAGAGAACTGGCCGCCAGAATGCGCGGAGTCCACCGCGCAATACGAATCTGGGGATACATGGCGAGATTGTCCGGTTTCCGTGCGGCAAACAGGTTGACCACGACGAGCACCGTCCCAAGTCCGGCGATCCACAAAAGGCTCTCTGGCAGGTTGTGCAATGAAACACCCACCTGCTTCAGTGACACGGGCAACGTCAGCATGGCGAGGGCAGGCAACAACCCAAGGAATACGAAACCGGTCAGTTTCTGGAAAAGGATCCAGCGGACTTTGGTTTTCTCTTCACCGTAGCGGCTTTCCATCCGGTTTCTCAGGGACAGGGATCCTGCAATGATCGAATAGGTCACATAACACAGCGTGAAAGCGGTGATGGCAAATGCCGGCAGCAGGTGGACGTTGTCAGGAATTGCAAACATATCCCCGGATTTGATACAGGATCGCCTGGGATTCACTGCAAAAATAGGGGTTTATCCTCAGATTGGACAGGGACGAATAAAATTACGTCCTGCAATTGACCGTCAGATATGTGTATCTTTGCTTGTCAAAGGATAGAAAGCGGTCATGAGAAAGATAACGGTGTTTGAGCTTAAAAGAAGGCTGGATGAGGGAGAGCGTCTCCAGGTCGTAGACATCAGGGAACGGACACAATACAATGAGTGCCATATACCGGGAGCCGTATGCTTACCCAGAAAAGATATCTTTGATCATCTGAACCAGATTGCCAGGGAGATGCCAGTCGTCATGTACTGCCGGTACGGGGCAAAATCCCCTCCCGTTGTCATCACCCTTGAAAATGATCACGGGATAAAGAACCTTCTTTCGCTTGAAGACGGCATCTATGCCTGGGCAAAAGAGATCGACCGCTGGATGCTTGACTTAATCTAACAATCCATGACGCCTTTACCTCCACTGGCAGAACAGCTTCGGCCACAGACACTGGAAGATTTCCTGGGTCAGGGGCATCTTACGGGGGAGCACTCCATTCTCAGGAAAGCCATTCAGACAGGCAACCTCCCTTCCATGATCCTGTGGGGACCAGCCGGCGTTGGCAAAACCACGCTGGCCCATATCATATCCAGGCAGTTGAGCCGCCCGTTCAACACCCTGAGTGCAGTAAGCTCCGGCGTCAAAGAGGTCAGGCAGGTCATCGAAGAGGCAAGGGGGAGCGCACAGCGCGCTATCCTTTTCATCGACGAGATCCACCGTTTCAGCAAATCGCAACAGGATTCCCTGCTCAGTGCGGTGGAAAAGGGGGTCATCACCCTGATCGGAGCCACTACCGAGAATCCTTCCTTTGAGGTAATCTCCCCGCTCCTTTCCAGGTGCCAGGTGTACATCCTGAAACCCTTCGGCAGGTCCGATCTCCGTATACTGCTCCAACGGGCCTGCTCCCATATCCGCCAGCACTACGGCATCACCGTGGTCATAAAGGAAGAAGAAGCCCTGATGCGGATCTCGGGAGGGGATGCACGTAAGCTGCTCAATGCCGTCGAACTGATCCTGAACGCAGAGAAGCCCGGACAAAAAGATGTCGAGATCACCAATGAGAAAGTCATCGAGGTGATCCAGCAAAACCTGGCTCTGTATGACAAGCAGGGGGAGATGCATTACGACATCATCTCCGCTTTCATCAAATCCATGAGGGGGAGCGATCCCAATGCCGCCGTCTACTGGCTGGCCCGGATGGTTGAAGCCGGAGAGGATCCCGAATTCATCGCCCGCAGGATGGTCATCCTGGCATCGGAAGATATCGGCAACGCGAATCCCAACGCCCTGCTGCTGGCCAACGCCTGCTTTGAAGCCGTCAGAAAGACCGGCTTCCCCGAATGCAGGATCATGCTTTCTCAGACCGCTATCTACCTGGCTTCTTCCCCAAAAAGCAATGCTTCGTACATGGCCATCGAGAAAGCCACCGAGCTGGTCCGGCAAACTGGCGACTTGCCTGTCCCCCTTCCCATCCGCAACGCACCGACCAGTCTGATGAAAGAGATCGGCTATGGAAAATCGTACAAATACGCCCACGATTATCCGGGCAACTTCGCCGAACAGGAATTCCTTCCTGACAGGATCAAGGGCACGAAGATCTATGATCCCCAGGACAACGCCCGGGAAAATGAACTTAGAAAATGGCTCAGGGTGCTGTGGAAGGGGAAATATGGGTACTAGTGGAGTCGGCAGTCAGCAGTTGGCAGTCGGCAATAGAACAATAAAAACAATTGAACAATAGAACAATTGAACAATAGAACAATAGGACCATGAACCTTCAAACCATACCAAAGATAAAATATACCGAAAAGGACTCGTTCTTTCTGATCGCTGGTCCTTGCGTGGTGGAAGACGGGATCATGCCGTTCACTATCGCCCAACAAGTTAAAGAGATCACCGACAGGCTGGAAATACCCTATATTTTCAAAGCCTCCTACCGGAAAGCGAACCGCTCCCGTCTTGACTCCTTCACGGGAATCGGGGATATCAGAGGATTGGAGATCATCGGGGCCGTGGGCAATGAACTTGACGTTCCCACACTCACCGACTTCCACTCGGCCGAAGAGGCAGAATTGGCTGCGCGGTATGTGGATGTGCTGCAGGTACCTGCGTTCCTGTGCCGGCAAACCGACATCCTGATTGCAGCCGCACAAACGAAAAAGTGCATCAACATCAAGAAGGGACAATTTCTCTCACCCGAAGCTATTCGTTTTGCCATTGAAAAGGTAAGGAATTCAGGCAATAACAACATCATGGTCACAGAAAGAGGGATCACGTTCGGTTACCAGGATCTGGTGGTTGATTTCAGGGGTGTTCCGCTGATGAAACGATTTGGTGTTCCGGTGGTTCTCGACGTCACGCATTCTCTTCAGCAGCCCAACCAGCCCTCAGGTGTCACCGGAGGCCTGCCGGAAATGATCGAAACGCTTGCCAAAGCAGGTATTGCAGCTGGTGTGGACGGGATATTCCTTGAAACCCATCCCGACCCCTTTGCAGCCAAATCCGACGGTGCCAACATGCTTGCGATGAACCAGCTGGAAGCACTGCTGGCCAAGCTGGTGAAGATTCGGAGGGCGGTGATGTAATCCATTTACCTCTCCCCCGTCGAGGCTGTGTCAAAATGAATGTTTTATAATCACTAGTATGAACCCCAGGGCAAGCCCTGGACCCTAATTCCGGCGCAAGCACCGGGGAATTAACCCTTTTACCCCTCCCCCGTCCCCTCCCCTGCGAGCAGGGGAGGGGTGCAGGGGTGGGGTACATTAAACCTGAATCCTTTTATCCTCAGAAGAACCTTAGGGTGGCCGCTCCTGCGAAGAATAACGATGTGGCGATCGTCATCAGGACGGCTGAAATGATCCACATGATCACGATGGCGACAATGGCGCTAACCACCATATATCCCACCCTGCTGTCATCGGGCGTCTTCTTGATGTCACCCAGACCGACATACATGATATAGATACCATACAGACCGAGGAGAGAGGCGACGATGCCAAGGAAGGGTACCAGGTACAGGATGCCGGCTACCCATACCGGCGTATAGGAATAGGCCACGAGCTGCATCGACCTGCCAAAATTTTTCTCCGATTTGAAAGAAGGTGCCAGGATGTCGATAATGAACGCAGCGATGAACACAGCCAGGATGGTGGTGATCAGCGAGATGATGCCTGACGACAGGCCCCATCCGATTCCCGACATGCCTGCAAAGCGTCCGACATGAAATCCAAACACCCCGAATCCGATGAACCGCGCAATGGCAGGAATCAGGGCAAGGGGCAAAACATAGGAAAAAATAAGGGACTGAGTGTTCGGCTCTTCGGCTGCGATCACCTTCCATTCATCCTTCGGTTTGAACAGAATGTTCTTTGCACGTTCAATTAGGTTCATGGTTTTACGTTTTTAAGGTTAAAAAACTAAAATTCCTATACTGAGGATAGTAATCGATCACTTAACGAACACGGACCTGCCTGACGGAACCGTCGAATGGGTGCAGCTGGATGTAAAACCGTGATGATGACGGATAACGGTTCTGGATACCCAGTTGATGGATGGGTATGGCCTGGTTGAACATATCGGTGTCCTTCCAGGTGATAGTTACATTGCACATTTGCGGTGTCCTGAAGATGAAGCCCTGTCCCGCCGTGGATTGAGAGGCAGCATCCTGTATGTGGGCAGCGCTGGGCGCATCGACAGGTTCGATCCTGATCATGACCGGATCGCCTGTCTGGCCACCCGAATGCACAAGTCCTCCGAAAGACGAAAAACGGCAGATCACTTCATCCTGACCAATCTTTTCAGGCACAGGGAAATAGGTCAGGCTAACCTGATAACTCTCACGCCTGATGGATCCCTTGAAAAGCGACAGGTAGGCCTCTTCCATCTCAACCAGTCGGGCATCCATGTATTCCATCGTCCCCTGATTGTAATTCACCTCCTGATAACCGGTGAGCAGCTTCAGACGGTCTTCGCGCACTGAGGTGATGGCATTGGCAGCTTCCCCCGCCCTTTCCTCCATCGTCTTATAGATCATTGATCGCTTGTAACTGATGTCTTTGAACGTGGAGGTATCGATAGTGACCATTTTGATGATGGTGTCAATCTTCAGGACCTGGTTGATGGTGGCATAATATCGAAATAGGCTTGCCTGCTGTTCCTGCCGGCGGGTCGTCGGCTCATCCGTCTTAACCACCTGCACCGCAACGGGTTGTGTCGGAAGCTCCATTCCCAGGGCTGCCTCCGCAAGGTATCCCTCCTCTGCGAAAACCAGGTGCAGTTCAAGAGGATCCTTGCTCTGTTTCTGCAGGAACTCCGCAAAATACAATTGTCCCGGGTCAGGACCCGTTTGTGCGTTACACCGGACCGCCTTCAGTTCGTAGTATCGTTCATTTACCGTGATCACAGTATCCAGTCCGAGAAACTTGTAGGCATACTCTGCATACGGTCCCTTGACCTTCTCCACGAGATCATAGCACACCTCAACCTGAAGCAAAGTCCCTGGGAGATAGTAGAAGCTACCTTCTTTTGTCATGAAGGCCGCCGGATCGGTCACCTTTGACACGTTCACCTGCGCCATGCAGGGGGAGATCAGGATAAACATCAGAGCAGACACCCAAAGGAATTGTTTCCCGTTCATCATAAAAAGCGATTAAGTACCAAAAGTAAAAAACTTTACAGGAATAACAAAGTGGTTTTTTTTAACTTTGCTACACTAAATGTGATACCTGTACTGATGCAGCAAAGGTTACTACGTTTATTTTCAGTCACCTGCATAGTTTTACTGGGCTTTTTCACAGTAATCTCCGGCTGTTCGGACAGATCCGGTCAGAAGGAGAAGCACCGGCCCAAAAAAAACATTCCGGCCATCACGATAACCGGTTCGCTGGAACTTTATCCCTTATTATCCCAGCTTGCCTTTGAATTCAACAGTGTATACCCTGATGTACGGATTGATGTAACGCCGGGTATCTCGTTGCAGGGGCAGCCGGATATTCTTTTCAGGATGATGGATTCTGCAAAACCTGTCAACACCATAAAAGAAAGCTCCTGGGACACCGCCCTGGTTTCATTGTCACTGGCTTACGACGCCATCCTGCCCTTCGGAAATGCAGCCAATCCTTACCTGAAAAAGCTCAAAGGCAAAGGGATCACCCAGAGTCAGTTCAGATACATTTTCCTGGATGCTACCCTGGATCACTGGGGGCAGCTTACCCAGGCAGATTCGTCGCACCGGATCAATCCATTCACCCGGACGGATCTTTGTGAGTCGGGTGAGATCTGGTCCTCTTTTCTGGGAACGGATCAGGTAAACCTCACCGGAACAGGCGTTTACGGTGAATCAGGAATGGTCATGGCCGTCAGAAAAAACGTCTACAGCATCGGTTACGCGAGCATGCGCTCTATCTTCGACCGGAAAACATTTGAGCCGATGGGTGATCTGGTGGTGATCCCTATTGATCTTGACAAAAATGGAAAGATCGATCTTTACGAGAACTTCTTCAATAACCTGGAGGATATTTCCTACGCGGTCAAAAGGGGCACCTATCCTTCCCCACCGGTCAGGACACTCTTTATTGTCTTTAACAAGTCGTCCACGGACCGGCTGGTGACCGAATTTATCCTCTGGATCTATGAAAACGGACTGCAAACGATCCGGGACGCAGGATATGTCGTTCCGGACGAAACCATCATTCAAAGAAATATAAACCGTATCAACAACTTTATTCCACTGCCATGAAAAAACACACAGCATTGTCCACAACCACCGCCCTGGCACTGACAGGTATCATGCTTTTCTTGCTGAGCTGCCAGCCCCGTCAGGACAAAACACAGGATGAAGGAACAAAAAGCAAACTGAAAGGGACCATTTCGATATCCGGTGCATTTGCACTGTACCCTATGACGGTGAAATGGGCTGAAATGTTCATGACCCTGAACCCGAAGGTTCGGATCGATATTTCCGCCGGGGGTGCCGGAAAGGGAATGACCGATGCGCTGTCGGGAATGGTAGACCTGGGGATGTTCTCCCGTGGCGTCACTCAGGCTGAGATCGCCAAGGGCGCCTGGTACATCGCTGTGGTGAAGGACGCCGTGGTGCCCACGGTCAGCGCCGGCAATCCCATCATTCAGGCAATCAAATCCAAAGGGTTGAGCCGCGATCAGTTCATGAAGATCTACCTTACCCAGGAGCTGCAGACCTGGGATATTTACCCGGATGTTGCTGCCGGAGGCAGGAAGATCAACGTTTATACCCGTTCTGACGCATGCGGGGCAGCTCAGATGTGGGGAGAGTACCTTGGGAAAGACCAGGAAAGTCTGAACGGTGTGGGTGTTTATGGAGATCCGGGGATGGCGGAAGCCATCAAAAATGACGTCCTGGGTTTGGGTTTCAATAACATCAACTATGCCTACGACATGTCGACCAGGAAAAAGTACGAAGGACTTGAGGTAGTTCCCATCGATCTGAATTCAAACGGGGTCATTGATCCTGAAGAGAACTTTTATGAGACACAGGATCAGATCATCACCGCTATCAAGAACAATGTGTACCCTTCTCCCCCGGCCCGCGACCTGTATTTTGTTTCCAAAGGCAAACCGGTCAACGAGGCCACGGTGGAATTCCTGAAATGGATCCTCACGGATGGCCAGAAGTTCGTGAACGAATCAGGATATGTTGAGCTATCGGGCGAGAAGATCCAGTCCGAGCTCACCAAATTATAAACGATAACTGTTGTGAGAGGGCTATCCATAACACGCCAGTTCAGAAACCAGCTTCACACATCCTGGATGAAGGTTGCTCTGGTATTGGTGATCCTCTTGCCCTTTGTCATCGGTATCGGACTGTTCCTCAAATCCAGGCTAATCCTTCAGGATGTATCACTGTGGGAATTACTGTTTTCATCGGAATGGAGGCCACTTGCCGGGAAATTCGGCTTTTTCCCGTTCATTGTCAGCTCCTTGTGGGTGACGGTCATCTCCCTGCTCATCGCCGGTCCCATCTGCCTGCTGACAGCCATTCACCTGACCCAGTATGCCGACAACTGGGTGCTGAAGATCATGCATCCGGTGATCGACATCCTGGCGGGCATCCCTTCGGTGATCTACGGCGTCTGGGGGACCCTGGTCATCGTACCGCTGATTTCCAGACACATCGCCCCGCTGTTCAATACAGAGACATCCGGCTACAGCATCCTGGCCGGTGGGATCGTACTGGCGGTCATGATCATTCCCTTTGTGCTGAACATCCTCATCGAAGTGTTCAAAACCATACCCATCGAACTGACGGAAGCATCGCTGTCGGTTGGTGCAAGTAAATGGCAGACGATCAAGCTTGTGCACATCCGCAAGGCCTTCCCGGGGATCATCTCCGCCTTTGGACTGGGTCTGAGCCGTTCCTTTGGGGAAACCATCGCTGTGCTCATGGTGGTGGGCAATGTCTCCAAGATACCCGGTGGCGTGTTCGAACCCGGCTACCCGCTGCCTGCCCTGATAGCCAATAACTACGGAGAGATGCTGTCGATCCCCCTGTACGACTCGGCACTCATGCTGGCCGCTTTCGTCCTGCTGATCGTTGTGGTGCTGTTCAACCTCGCATCAAGGGTCCTGATTATCCGAACCGAACGATATAAATAAAGATGAAGCGACAGACACTCATAAAAGCAGAGGAGATCTTTTTCAGGGTGATCATGTTCATGTCATCCATGATCATCGCCGCCACACTTTTCCTGATCATCTTCAGCATCTTCTACAAGGGACTTCCCTCCCTGTCGTGGGACATGGTCTCCCAGACGCCCAAAGGGGGATTCTACTTCGGGAAAGAAGGCGGGATACTCAATGCGATCGTCGGCTCGATCTACCTGGCGGGGGGATCCACACTCCTGGCACTTGTCATCGGCCTCCCCCTGGCTCTTTTCATCAACATCCACCTGGTATCGAAGAAAAAACTGGTCAACGCCATCCGCTTTTTCCTTGACCTGCTCTGGGGAATCCCTTCGATCGTCTATGGAGCCTTCGGATTTACCCTGATGATCTACCTCGGGCTGAAAACCTCCCTGCTGGCAGGCATCATTACGGTCACCCTGTTCATCCTGCCCATCATGGTCCGTGCCATGGATGAGGTGATCAAGACCATCCCGATCGGTCTGCTTGAAGCCTCCTATTCCCTGGGATCCACCAAATCAGAGACGGCCTACCGTATCTTCTTCAAACAGACCATCCCGGGTATGGTCACCGCGATCCTGCTCTCCTTCGGCCGTGCCATCGGGGATGCCGCATCGGTCCTCTTCACGACAGGATATACGGATCACATGCCCACTTCCCTGACCCAGCCCACGGCCACACTTCCACTGGCCATCTTTTTCCAGCTCTCCGTACCCATCAAGGAAGTGCAGAACCGCGCCTATGCCTCCGCTGCGATCCTTGTTTTTATCATACTGATCATCAGTATTCTATCGCGAATTTTCGCCAGGAAATTTCAGAAAAATCAAATCAAATGATATGCAGCCGGATACCAAGATCGAAGTGAAGAACCTTAACCTGTTCATCGGGAAGCAGCATATCCTGAAAAATGTCAACGTGAGCATCCCTTCCAACAAGATCACGGTGATCATGGGACCTTCAGGATGCGGAAAGACGACCCTCCTGAAGAGCCTCAACCGCCTGACCGACCTGTATCCGGAGATGAAGGTGACCGGGATGATCCTGATCGACGGCGAGGATGTGTTTCACCCGATCGAAGATATTACCTTGATCAGGCAAAAGATGGGACTTCTTTCTCAGCGCCCCTACCCTCTTCCGATGAATATACAGAAAAACGTGGCCTACGGGCTCAGGATCAGCGGCAGGAAAAGACACAGAGGAATTGAAAAGCGCGTGGAACGGTACCTGAAGATGGTAGGGCTGTGGGATGAGGTCAAGGACAGGCTCAAAGATCCGGCATCCGATCTGTCGATCGGGCAGCAGCAGCGCCTTTGCCTCGCCAGAGGCCTCGCCGTGGATCCGCAAATCATCCTGGCAGACGAACCCACCTCCGCCCTGGACCCTCTCTCCTCCCAGATCATTGAACAAAAATTCATGGAACTCAAAGATCATTACACCATCGTCGTGGTGACCCATATCCTCAGGCAGGCCAAACGCATCGCTGATAACATCATCTTCATGTACCTTGGTGAAGTCATCGAACAGGGTCCTGCTGAAGAAGTCCTGAACAATCCAAAGGAAGAAAAGACCAAAGCCTATCTGAAGGGTGGATTGTATTAAGATCAGATTTTAAAGAGTAAAAATCAAAAATTAACAGTATGAGAAAGATCTTTTTAGTAACGGGCATTTGTTTTTTGATGTTTTCCGGCATCCAGGCATTCGGACAGTTGACGCTCAGTGCAGAACTGCGTCCAAGGTTTGAAGTTCGCAATGGTTACGCGAACCTGGCCAATGACACCACCGATCCCATGTTCATCATTTCACAGCGTACACGCCTTAAAGCCATCTATACCCATAAAGTGTTCGGGGTTGGCATCAGCATCCAGGATGTGAGGGCCTGGGGAGACGACGACAAATACACATCCACGGGGACCGGGGGAAACTCGGCTTCCATCAACCTGTCCGAGGGATGGCTTGAACTTTATATCACTCCAGCACTGACTGCAAAGGCCGGCCGGCAGTTCCTGGTCTATGACGACGAACGGATCTTTTCAACCCGCAACTGGGGACAGGGAGCCGTCACCTACGATGCCCTGGTGCTGAAGTACAAGAATGAGAAAAAATGGGATATTGACCTGGGGGGATCATGGAACAATACATCCGATAGAAATTATTTCGACACAGATTATCCTTCGGGCAAGATAAAAATGATCCTCTACGGCCATTTCCACAAGCAGATCAGTTCGCTCAACGTGTCGGCCATCGCTGCTGCCCATGGCTTCACGAAGGATAATAACTACCGGATTCTCTATACCCGGGGCACCTACGGGCTAAACCTGGAGTATAAAAAGGAAGACCTGAGAATCAGGGCGACAGGGTACTATCAGAATGGGGTCAACAAAACCGGGAAGAAAGTTAATGCTTATTTTGCATCCGTGGTGGGTGCCTATACCTTCCATAAATTCACGCTGGGCGCCGGAATGGACTATGTTTCAGGACAGGATGCAACGAACACGACCGATTCCTACATGGACAAGGACCACCTGTTCGACCTGTTCTACGGCAACAGGCACAGTTATTACGGCTTTATGGATCTCTTCTCCAATATTCCCAAAAGCACGGATAATGGCGGACTGATGGATATTTACGTGAACACCAGGTATAAACTGGCCGAAAAGCATAACCTCCAGCTGGATTACCATTATTTCTCACTCGCCCGGAATGTGAAGGCGGATCCCGATAAACCGCTCGGATCGGAAGTGGATCTTCTCTACCGTTACACCGTCAATGAATTCCTGAGCTGCGACCTGGGCTATTCCTTCATGAAGCCCACCGAAACGATGGCGGTGGTCAATGATATTGGAGGGCATGCCAAAGATTTTTCGCACTGGGTCTACCTGATGATCACCCTGAAACCGACACTGCTTAAAATGTAACGGCATTATTACGCGGAATTTTTCCCTCTATTAACAAGTAATAAACCACCAAAGGTGATCAGTCCGTTAAGGATAAGCAACTCAAAACCAAATTTATAGCCGCTGAACCACTCCACCGAATGGGTGCTCAGTACGTAACAGATGACCGGAGATGCCAGCGCGATCCAGGGAACCCAGCGATCCCTGACCGAATACCGTGTAAACAATCCAAAGGCGAACAGGCCCAGCAGCGGCCCATAGGTGTAGCCGGCAATAGTGAAGAGCTTGTCGATCACGGCCCGGTCGTTGATTGCCCTGAAAACCACAATGACCAGAAGAAGCAACAGAGCGAAACAGAAATGGACCATATACCGCACTTTCTCTTTTTGTTTCTCCGTCAGCCTGTTGTTGCCGGGCAGGCCCAGGAAATCGATGCTGAACGAGGTGGTCAGCGATGTCAGCGCCCCGTCGGCACTTGGATATGCGGCGGAGATCAGCCCGATGACGAACACCAGGCCGGCCACTGGGCCAAGGTGGTGGATAGCGATGGTGGGAAACAGGTCATCGGACCTTACCGGAAGGGATATCCCCTTGTATGTGGCATACAGATAAAGGGAAGCGCCCAGTGTCAGGAAGATCAGGTTGATAAAGACCACCGAGAAACTGAAGGAGAACATGTTCTTCTGGGCCTCTTTCAGGGAGCGGCAACTGAGGTTCTTCTGCATCATCTCCTGGTCAAGCCCGGTCATGGCAATGGCGATAAAGATCCCGCTGAGGAATTGCTTGACGAAGTTGCGGCGGTCATTCCAGTCCTGGAAGATCATACGGCTGTAATCACTGTCGGCTACCGTTTTGATCAGGCTCCCGAAATCCAGGTTCATGTGCTTCATGATCAGGTAGATGGAAACGATCAGCGCCAGGAGCATGAAGGTCGTCTGGACTGTATCTGTCCAGATGATGGTCTTGATGCCACCCTTGAACGTATATAACAGGATCAGCAGGATGAATATCGATGTAGTCACGATGAACGGAATGCCCCAGGCGTCAAAGACAAATATCTGCAACACATTGACAACCAGGAACATACGAAACGATGCGCCGACCGTACGGGACAGCAGGAAATAAAAAGCACCGGTCTTGTATGACCAGAAGCCGAAGCGTTTTTCAAGGTATGAATAAATGGAGGTGAGGTTGAGCTTGTAATACAGGGGGAGCAATACGGTAGCAATGACAAAATACCCGATCAGGTATCCGAACACCACCATCATGTAAGAGAACTGGGTATCCCCCACCCAGCCGGGGATGGACATGAACGTCACTCCTGACAGGGAAGCCCCGATCATGCCATAGGCGACCACAAACCAGGGTGACTCTTTGTTCCCGATGTAGAAAGCCCTGTTGGTCGCCCGCCGTGCCGTCAGCCAGGTGACAAGGAACAACAGGGCCGTATAGACCAGGAATATCAGCAGTATAACAAAAGGTTTCAAACCGGGGCAGGGAGATTACAGTACAGCATTAACCGGCCTCAAAGGTAGTGTTTTTTCATCTCCTTAGAAAATGAGAGCAGATCAGGATAATGATAGTCGAACGAATCCTTGTTCAGGCTCCCGGTCAGGGATTCTTCGGCGATCAGCACACGGACCATCCCGAGCCGTCGGCCAAATTCCATATCGGTCGCCGAGTCGCCGGCCATGACCGATCTGGAAAATCCGATCCGGGGGAAGTCCTTCAGTGCCTGGTATGCCATGCCGGTATCCGGTTTCCGGCATGGGCGACCGTCTCCTGCAAGGGCATCGCAAAAGTAAATGCCGTGGATCTCCCCTCCGTATTCCCGTATGACCTCCACCATCCTTCGATGGATCTCTTCCAGGGTTCCGGCCGTCATGATTCCTTTTCCGATGCCCTGCTGATTGGTGACGATGATCAGCCTGCTGAAAATCCGATTCAAAACAGGCAATGCCTCCAAAACACCCGGCAGGAATTCAAATTCCTCCCAGCATTTGACATAATCATCCACACGGCGGCGGTTGATGGTGCCATCCCTGTCAAGGAACAGTGTCCAGCAACTGTCAATATTCAGATTCTTCAAACTCATGCTGTGCCCTGTTATAGGATTCAGGTGTTCCAATATCAATAAAATATCCCTCGGTCATGTATCCAAAGATACGCTGGGAACGAATGCAGCGGGGAAGGAGTTCCGTTTCGAGAGAAAACCGTTGGCCAGGGCTGTTCTGACGATAGAATGCAGTGTTGATCAGGTAGATACCACCGTTGATCCAGCCGCCGTCGCCACCTTTTCCCTTTTCGGTGAATCCTGTGATACGCTGTTGCCGGTCCATTTCCACAAGGCCGTAACGGGCTGTATCCTCCTGAAAGCGGAGCGCGATGCTCAGTAAAGAACCCTGGGAGCGGTGAAAATCCTCAAACGGCTCCAGCCCGATCCGGTACATGCTGTCACCATTGAGCACCAGTACATCCTCCGATGTTGCATGCTGCATGGCCTTAAGAATTCCCCCTCCTGTCCCAAAAGGCTCATCTTCAATGGAATAAATAAGGTCAACATCCCGATATCGTTCTCCAAAAAAGGACTGGATATCCTGATACCTGTAGCCTACCGACAGAATGATCCTGGTGATGCCCCAGTCGCACAGGTAGTCTGCAAGGTAAGAAAGAAAGGGTTTTCCGTTGACCGGTGCCATGGGCTTTGGGATATCAGGCACGATGGACTGTAGTCGTGTTCCCATACCGCCCGCCAGTATGATGGCCTCTGTGCTGATCATCGCGGGAAAAGAGCGGATTCAACCAGCTGGCAGACAATATGCCCGATCAGGATGTGAGCTTCCTGGATGCGAGGTGTATCGCCGGAAGGCACGTTGATCAGGTAATCACACAATGGCTTCATCAACCCCCCTGACTCACCTGTCAGGCCAACGGTTGCGATCCCGTTTTCCCTGGCTGCCTGCAGGGCTTGAATCACATTCCTGGAGTTTCCGGATGTGGAAAGGGCGATCAGGACATCTCCGGTCCGCCCCGTTCCCTTCAGGATCCGGGCAAATACCTCGTCGAACGAATAATCGTTGGCCACAGCGGTAAGGTAGGACGTATTCACGTGCAGGGCTTCAGCAGGAAGGGGCGGCCGGTCGTAATAGAACCTGCCGGAGAGCTCGGCTGCCAGGTGCTGCGCATCGGCCGCGCTGCCGCCGTTGCCGCAGAAGAGCACCTTGTTCCCTCGCTGGAATGAGTGGACGCACAGGGTAACCACTTCCTCAATGGTGCTGAGCAGCCGGGCGTCCTGCAGGATCTGCTCCTTTACCTGTATCGATTCCTGAATGATTTGGCTGATACGCATATTGTATTCTTTTAACCCCTCCCCTTAAGGGGTGGGGTTAAATTCCACTAAATTCTCCACGTCATCAATCCCGTGGTAGTAAACTCGTACCGCTTCACCTGCCCTCCAAAGCGCCGGAGCGCCCGGATGACATCCTCGCGTGTATTGTCGGGGCAGTACAATATCATGAATCCCCCCCCTCCGGCACCTGAGATCTTCCCGCCTGTGGCTCCGTTCTGCATGGCTGTGGAATAGATCTCGTCAAGATAGGGATTGGTTATCCCGGCGGCCATTTTCTTCTTGTGTTGCCACCCAAAATCCAGAATGGCACCGATCTGTTCAAACTCACCCCTGAGTAGGGCTTCCTTCATCCTGAGGGCTTGCTCCTTGATCCCGTGCATGGCCTCAATGGACGATGCATGCTGCTCCAGCACGTTCTTTTGCTGGGTTTCGATGATCTGGGTGGATAGCCGTGACACTTCCGTGTTGTACAGGATCAGATTGAAGGCTAATTCGTTCAGGTACGATTCATTGATACGTAATGGATTGACTATCACTTTATTATCTTTATAGAACTCCATGAAGTTCACCCCCCCGAACGTGGCGGCATACTGGTCCTGCTTTCCTCCGGCCATTTTCATATCGATCCGTTCGATCTCATAGGCCAGCAGAGCGATGTCATATTCCCCAAGAGGCAGCCTCAGCCATTCGGCAAATGCGCCCAGGATGGCGACCACCAGGGTTGATGAGGAACCCAGGCCTGAACCTGGTGGGGCGTCAACCAGGGTAGTCAGCTCAAATGAAAGCGGTTTACCGGTGAACTGTCTGACGATCCGGTGGTAGACGCCGGCATGCAGGTAGAGTCCATCTTTCAGTGGGATCTCTTCAGCCACAGGCACACTCAATTCGATACCGAGGTCGAGGGCATGGATCACGATGCGCCCGTCGTCCCTGGGGGTTATGGTGGCATACGCGTACATGCTGATGGTTGCATTCAGGACGGCTCCACCGTAACGGTCAGAATAGGTATCCAGGTCGGTGCCGCCGCCCGCCAGTCCAATGCGTAAAGGTGCCTTGCTTCGGATGATCATGACCGGGATTTCAGTTTATCTGTCTCTTCTTTAACGGCAAAAATACGGACAATCATATGATTCCACGAATATTTCTTCTTCTCTTCACGGATAAAGCGCACGAATTCTTCCTCCCGGTGATGCTCAAAATAGTCGGCCACTGCCTCTGCCAGCTTTACGGGATCAGGTTCCACCACATAGCCCGCTCTGCCATCGGGTACCATTTCTGCTAATCCGCCCACGTTGGTGATGACCATGGGACGGTTGAAATGGTAGGCGATCTGTGTCACACCACTTTGGGTTGCGTCCTTGTAGGGCTGCACGACCAGGTCGGCTGCACAGAAAAAGCGGGCAACCTCTCCATTGGGAATAAAATCGTTATAGGCGATCACCCTGTCACCGATCCCGAGTTTTTCTATCAGTTCATCGTAGGGTTTGCGATCCGTATAATATTCCCCGGCGACGATCAGGCGAATAGGAAGCGATTTAATGCGGTTTTCGGCCATGGCGAGAAGAAGTACGTCCAATCCCTTATAATCGCGTATAAAGCCAAAAAACAACAAATAAAGGTATTTCGGGTCAAGACCAAGATGTGTCCTTGACGAAATCTGGTCCATGATGTCGCCATAGGTATCGTAGAGGGGGTGGGGACAGTAGGTACGCGGTCCTGACACCGGAAATTTATCAAGGTCCTTCATCACTGACCTTGACATGAACAGGAATCCGTCGGAGCTCTTCAGGTAATAGCATGTCAGCCATCGGTCGAAGAACCTCGGTTCGTGTGGAATGATGTTGTCGGCGATGGTGATAATGCTGGTGATCCGGTTCTGCCGTATGATGCGGGCTATCGTTCCCAGGCAGGGACCCATGAAGGGCAGCCAGAAACGGATGATGACAAGTTCGGGCTTCAGTTTGCTGATCTCCCTGCCCACGATGATCCAATTCCAGGGGTTGATGGAATTGATCCTGACGCGGATATCCAGATCTCCGGGAGCGGGATCGGTTGAATACTGCGTTTTGCCGGGAAACAAAAATCCCGGGTATTGCAGACGGAAGGTATAAAGGATAGCTTCGTACCCCTGGTGGACGAACTCCCTTGCCAGGCGCTCATTGTACGTTGCAAGGCCACCTCTGAGCGGATAAGCGGGTCCGATGATGACAATTCGTTTCGTGGTCGTCATCTGGAATCGATCGGGGACCCCTCCCCCGTCCGTTCCCCTGCAGGCAGGGGAGAGGTGAAGGGGTGAGATTCATTGAAGCCTGCCTCTTCAGCAACCTGGTAGGTAGGTTTGTCGCTGACGGTCCTCGAGATCATCTCGGCCAGGAATCCAGTCAAAAAGAGCTGTGTTCCGATGACCATGGCGACAAGAGCGATGTAGAAATAGGGGCTGTCGGCGATCAGCCTGGCCCTGATGCCGTGATTGAGGTCATAGATCTTCTGGGCGCCCAGGTAAACGGCAGCGATGAGGCCCACCATGAAGATGATCGTTCCTGCCGAACCGAAGAAATGCATGGGACGCCTGCCAAATCTCGATACAAAAGTGATCGATAGCAGATCCAGGTACCCTTTCATGAAGCGGTCCACGCCAAACTTGGTGACACCGTACTTCCGCCTGCGGTGAACCACTACCTTCTCCCCTATCTTGCGGAATCCGGCCCAGTAAGCAATGACAGGTATATACCGGTGCATCTCGCCGTGGACTTCAATACTCTTCACTACCTCTTTCCGATAGGCCTTCAGCCCGCAGTTCATATCATGCAGTTTTAGGCCCGACATGCGGCGGGTGGTCCAGTTGTAAAGCCTGGAAGTGTTGTTCTTGATGAACGGGTCGTACCGTTTTTTCTTCCATCCTGACACCATGTCATATCCTTGATCTGAGATCATCCGGTACAATGCCGGAATCTCGTCCGGGGAATCCTGCAGGTCGGCATCCATGGTGATCACCACTTCCCCTGAGCATACCTGAAAACCGTAGCAAAGGGCGGCCGACTTACCGTAATTGCGCCGGAACCGGATGCCCCTGATACAGCTGTTTTCTGACCTCAGCCTTTTAATGACAGCCCAGGATTGATCGGTGCTGCCATCATCCACAAAGATGATCTCGAATGTGAGGCTCTCTTTTTCAACAACACGAACAATCCATGAGGCCAGCTCACAGAGCGATTCTTCTTCATTATACAGGGGAATGACAATTGAAAGATCCATGGAGCGTTCTGCCGTTAGATACCTTCCGATACGGTCTTGTCTTTCTTAATGAATGCCGAAACAATCAGGGAAAGAAGGGCGGATATGATGGCGCCGGTGATCAGGCTGGACTTGATCTGTGCCGAAGGAGTCATTCGTTTCTGCATCTTGCTGATCATATCATCCAGCTGCTCCTCTGTCATCTTGTCTCCCCATTTTTCGATGACCTTGTTGACCCCCTCTTCCATGGCGCCCGGTTCAATGTAGGTCATGAAAATCAGGTTGTAGGCAGCAGAAATGATAAATCCGACCAGCCCGATGATCAAACCGATCAAAAAGCATCGCTTGAAGTCAATCTTCCCTCCAAGGTAGCGATCCCTGTAAGAATTCATTCCAAGAGCAAAGACGATGATGACGATGGCCAGGGAGACGACCACCGAAAGGATGCCGAAACCGATGGTGAACATGTTGACATCCAGGATGTAGTAGATCAGGCTGACAACGATCATGACCGCACCTAAAATGAGGCCGTAGATCAGGGAATGGGCAACTAAGGAGCGTTGTGTTGTTTTCATATTTTCATTCTTAAAATTATACGTTTCGATAGTTTAGAGATTAGAGTAAGGAAGCTTGTCTGGTTTAGGGGTTAGGTTAAGAGTGACCCTGAACTTCACCTCTTAACCATTTTTTAAACAAAGGTAAAAAAACTTACAGCCATATAAAAAATTCATTCCGCTAAATAAAATAACCTTCCGAAAATCGTATCTTTGCAACGGGTAAGTCTTATACGACCAGCTCCTGCTGAACTCCCCCAGGTTCGGAAGAAAGCAAGGGTAGGTGGTTGAGCGGTGCGATATAAGGAGCTTACCCTTTTTTAATCCTTATGACCATGTTAATCCGAATCCATCCTGAGGATCCCAGTGCGCGTCAGATTAAAATGGTGGTGGAGTGCCTGAATGAAGGCGGTGTGGTCATTTTCCCCACAGATACCATTTACGGACTTGGATGTGACATTTTCCAGGGGAAAGCGATCGAACGGATTGCCCGCATAAAAGGGATCAAAAAGGAGAAAGCCAATTTCTCATTCATCTGCCACGACCTGAGCCATCTGGCCGATTACACCCGACCGTTGAACAATTCGGTGTACAAGCTGATGAAAGCATCGCTCCCCGGTCCGTACACTTTCATCCTGAATGCCAACAGCAACGTACCCAAGATCTTTCAGAGCAAAAAGAAAACAGTCGGTATCCGGGTTCCTGACAACAGGATCCCCATTGAGATCGTAAGGGAACTCGGCCACCCGATCATGACTACTTCGGTATATGATGAAGACGAGATTATCGAATATTCCACTGACCCTGAACTGATCCATGAAAAATTCAAGGATCTGGTGGACATGGTGGTCGACGGTGGTTACGGAGACAACCAGCCTTCCACGATCCTGGATTGCACAGGGGAAGAGGTCTTTGTCATCAGGGAGGGGAAAGGGAAGATATAGCGGAAGGGATGGAACCTGAGCACCCTGTGTTAATGTTCAATTGTCAATTGTTCAATTGTTCAATTGTTCAATTGTCACTGACTTGTAGCTTGAAGCGATGTGCTAAATTACTTCCCCTACCAAAGTTGTAATTTAACGGAATATATTCTACTTTTGCAGTCCTTTTTCAGAAAGGAGATTCAGTAGCTCAGCAGGTAGAGCAACGGCCTTTTAAGCCGTGGGTCCCGGGTTCGAATCCCGGCTGGATCACATTTTTTGTATATATGTAATTCTTTCTCAGTTTATTACATTTTCCTGCGTACAGTTTTACGTACACTTCTGACACTTTTCAATTTTTTTTAACATCACTCCCCTGCCCTTTTAGCTGGTTACTTTACAGGTTATCACAAATCCACCCGGTATCAATTCTCTTACTATCTATTTTACTGATTATCATCCTTTTATATACTGGAACAGACTGCCATCAGCCTTGCGAATTATCCGTATTTTAAAAGAACGAAATTGAAGGTGGTGAAATAGACTCCTCAAGGTCTTCATAGCCTACTATATGCATGATCTGCCATAAGGAGATTAACCCCATAACAGTATCGATCATTTACCGAATACCTGTGTGCTGTAATTCCAAATGTCGGCATAGATTTTTCAGGTATCATTGACTTGACGTTTTCATATAATAAGATTCTTCGTGGAGTCGATTATAACTGCTTGACCTTCTGATTAGATTTGAACTTTGGTTTTGCCAATCTCATAGTCACCATAGCCACCTACTTCGATAGTGGTCAATGTGATTTTATATCCCAATGGATTTCATTTTTCATTTTCAGACCATCATGAAGGAGGATTATTCAAATCAATTCCTCCGTGTTTTTCTTTTAATGCTGTAGTAATTATTTGCTCTGTTTCTTCAAACTGCTCCTTTGTCAACTTTGAAGCAGTCGTTGTCATTCCAATTCCATCATCCAGTTGTTTTGTTTCAAGGTTATAAACGATTTGCCAAATTTTATGCTTAATTTCTGAATATTTAATTGCAATATTTAAAACATCTTTGGTTGTAAATTCGCTAATAATGTAACGGTGAACAACTTTATTTCTGTCCTCATAAGCAATATTCAGTTTATCAAAAATATTTTGGTCAATAATTCCTTTTTCCTTTGAAAGTTTGTAAATCTCTTTTTCACTAATTTTTTTGTCAGTTGCTCCTTGATAAATTAGTGATATTGTAATGTGGTTGTTCTTGTTTACAATTTGATCCTTCAAAATAATTGCTGTTCGTAGCATTGCGTCGATTTGATTTGCAAGAATACAAACACATTGCACGAAACAGCCATGTTTTGCTGCATGATTGTAGAGTTCTTCTGATGCAACAAGATTTTCGGTGAATTTTCCAAACTTATACCAAGCAATTCGTTGCTCTCGGTCCTCTTCTTTAATGATACTGATTGAGCCAATAATATCACTAATTATTTTGAGTTCACTTTTTTGTTTGTCAGTTCCTTTCTGTTTAGCATCGTATGTATAAGATGCTTGGAATAATTTCATCTCTACATCAAACATCCAAACAACTGTGTTAAACATTTCATTATCACCAAGGGGCATTTCAAAAGCGGATACTTCGTTGAATTGTCTTTTGATGACTCTGGGATTCTTTGAAATTTGATTAAAAGTTTGCCTCCCATCATCTCCTAAAACACTTATAAAGAATGAACCGATTCCTTTCTCAAAGTTAAATTGGTGTATATAACCATTTTTAAGTTGATAAATCCACTTTATTGGAAATTCAAGCTCAAAAAGTCCATCCGATGGTACAAAGTTGCGCATTGATATTTACCAGTTATTTTATTATGATGATTTAGCTCGTTTTAAGAACAATCTCCCTAAAAGTGAAGATAGATACTGATCAGAAAAGAAAGTGGCTGTTTTAAGGGAATGGTGTATGGTTATGGATTATTCTAGATTTGATGAAGCATGTCTTTACCCTGGACTGCGCCACACGAAGCCTTATTTATTATAGCCAGTTGTTTAATCCTCTTTTAGTTCAGATAGCCTAATAAAATGAGCAAGTAAATTACCGACTAAACTGTTTTTTGCAATTTCATCCAATTTGTCATTGAGTGCTTTTGCATCTTTTAAATTATCAAAAACTTGTGAACCTGTATAAAGTACTATTTTTAGATTGACTGGATATGGTTTATCTTCAATTTGTTCTATTTCAAGTAATCTATATGATTGTTTTAATTTTGTTATGTACACATGTAAAGCGTAGTAGATTTTTGGTCTTTCATATGAATCATACGAAATTGATTCTGTTACTTGTCCTGTAAGAGCATTTCTTGTGTCCGTGGCTAATGCATCTGCAAATTCTTGAAGAATTTCATCTGGATATCTTAAATCCTCAGGGATTGTTGGAATGACCCACTTTTTCATTTCAGTTTAATTTTGATGTGTCTATAGAAAATTTAATCGGTAAATGGTCTGAATAATCAGGGTTTAAGTATGATTTTGTTGTAGCATAGAAATTTCTATCTGCAAGCTGAATAGTATTTATTCCGTTATTGTATTCGGTTATTATTTGTATATCTTGAGGATTAGTAGAATCAATTATTGGTTCTGAGATAAGTATTTGGTCTAATAAATTCCAATGTAATTGGTCAATTGTTTTATGTCTGTCATCTCTAAAAAAATAAGTCCCATTGAAACGCTCTTGATTGTTTTGAAAGTCATGGTCTCCAATAAAATTCCACATTGGATTATAAAATAATACTTTTCTCTTTCTTAAATATGTTCTATAACCCAACTGCCTTGTCAATTCTCTATTTGATAATGAATTAAATGTAATGCTGCTATTTAAAATAGCTTCAAATGGATTATGATTAAAATCACCAACAATTATTGCTCTGGTGTGATTTGTTTGTAAAAAATGATGTATTTCTTGAGTCGCTTTATTGTTTAATAGTAGTTGAGTTTTTTCATCTATTCCAGTTTTGCTATTCAAATGAATGCCAATTAAAAAGATATCTTTTTTCGTATTTACAGTAAATCGGGCAACACATACTCTTTTATTAAATAACTCGTCAACTCTGTTTAATTGAAAGTTTGTTAGACAACTTTTTTTGACAAATATTTTTATCCATTCTCGTCCGCTTGTTTGGAGAGGTTGAATTAGAGAAAAGTTATTAATTTGATTATTTACCGTACTATTGTATGCTTCTGCCAATATCATCACGTCAGTTTTTTGTGCATAAGCATTCAAGAAGTCAAAACGTCCATTATTGTAAACGTCTTTTATATTCCAAAATAAGCATTCTATTTTCATTGTTTATATTTAATCGCTGCTGTTTTTGCAATTGGTTATAACACTAAAGGATTTTATCTGCAAGATAGTAAAAAATCGATTGAATTATGATCATTTCAAATCATTATTACTGAAGATTAAATAATTATGAATCATTATAGGGAAAATCTTTTACATTCGGTTTCATATGCTCCAGAACACCAGGAATCTCTATCACCGACCCCGACATATATTTTATCCCGCTCCTGGACTGATACACCCACAATCCGATGTCATACGTCTTTCCATCCAGGAGCAATCCACCCCTGTATTCAGGAGTATTATCCCCGTTTATCTTTTGACTATTCCGATAGATCAGAATATGCCCGGCAGCTGACTTTTTCATCGTGGTAGGCTTATGGTTATGACAGGCGTGATCTTGAACTGTGCCGGGTAGATCATCTCCCCAGTCTCGGGATCTGCCACCGGCTGGGTGATATGCTTGAGCATCTCCTCCCGCTGCTTTTTGGTCTTATCCAGCTCGCACCAGGTGGAATCACAAGAGAAATCATAGGTGCGCCTTTCAGAAAGTTGTATCCTGGATCCCAAATAGTCGAACTGCTTGCCATACTTCCCGGCTTCTGCCAGTACCTGGTCGGCAATTCCATCCTTTAGTCGTTTGACCAGCTCTTCCATCGCCTTTAGGCAAAGATGGATAGCTAAAGGATTATAATTTCCTGTATCGATCTCATCCAGAACCTTACAGGCAAATGAGTCAATCTGTGACTTGGTCAGATTAAACTGTGTGATAGTTTCTAATGAATTATCCATTTCCATTTCCTCCTTTTAATTTTAATAGTTGTTCTTTCAGTTCACGTCTCATCTTGAAGGTTCCGATTGCCTTGTCGATGATATCCGTCTCTCCGCTTTTGAACCGTTCAATGGTCTTCAGGAATTGAGCTTCTGAAATCCATTCCCTGCCATCATCATAGGTTCTCGTTCCTGCAGTAAGATTCAAAGGCTGACTGGCTTTCTCGGCATCATCATCTTCATCGATATTCAGGCAGAGCATAGCTCCCAGGGCATACCTTCTCTGGTAGGTGATAGCAGATCCCAGCCCTTGAGGATCATCCCTCTGTGGGCTCATACGATACGTTTCAGCGATGTATTCCCCGCTGGTATGCAGAAGTATCGTTTCCAGCTCATGATCCCCTGTGGGTAGCTGTACGATCGCCAGACCGCATTCATTCAGAGGTTTCTGGACACTCTCAATGATCTGGCTTAAGGAAGCATAACGGTTCTTAAAGTGAGGATTCACCGCATCCTTTGTCACCTTCACCATCCTGCCCTGGAACTCGATCAGGGCTTTGCTGATGGTCGTAATACTATCTGATGTTTTCATCTTATCTGATTTTAAGGTTCATACAATGCCCTGCTGCTTCATACTTTGCATTAATCCAATCTTCAGGACTGCAGGGTTCAAAGTCGTGGATGTCGATAAATTAGGGATACTTCCACTCAAATACGTCACTGCTGTTGCCAAGCAGGCTGATGGTTGTGATCTGTGGAGGATCGTCGCTGGTGATACGGATCCAGCGCTTGCGGTTAGGAACCTTGCCAAAGAAGGGCAGTTCCACAGAGATTTGCTTTTTCTCGTTGATTTCAATTTCAAGTGTTTCCATAATGTTTGAGTTTTAGAAAATAAAAAAGGGGCTTGTAATGCCCCCTGATAATCTGTTTAATATGATCTTACAGTTTTTCCTCATCAGCAAAGCTGTAATAACTTTCACTGCTGAGGATAAGATGATCCAAAATGGGAAGATCAAGCAGCGATCCGGCATTCTTCATCTTTTGAGTCAAATTGATATCTGCCTGACTAGGTTCCAGGTTACCAGAGGGATGGTTATGCGCCATGATGATATGGGAAGCATGGGTTTTTAAACCAATTTGAAATATCACCTTGGGATCACTTACCGTACCACTTGGTCCACCCATTGAGATCTTTGACCATCCTATAACTTTATTGGAACGGTTCAGGAGCAAAACAAAAAATTCCTCTATGTAATCCATTCTGTGAGACCAGATACTGCGGAATATACTTTCTGCATCCTTAGAACTATTCACCTTTGGCATATCTGCATACCTGACCCTGTTACAATAACTGATTTGAACTTCTCTAAGACAAGAGGAGAACAAATCCAACGGTTTTTCATTTTTCATAAATCTGCCCATACCCTTGGGACTTTTTTCGGCTCCTGGTTCGCCCATTCTCAGAAATAATACTCGATACACCTATAAACATATAAGGCGTGTTAAAAAGAGGAGCCCTTTCGGGCTCACTCTTCACTGCTTCAGAGACAGGATCGTCGGTCTGTTTTTGACCACGGTAAGCAGGATCTCTTCGAAATTCGGATGGATCAGTGTCTCACCGACCCACGCTTTCTTCTGCACTGCTTCAGGCGATGCTTCCACTGCCTGCTGGTAGTCGGTTGCCAACATACTCACCGGCAGATAATTTTCGATGACAACTCCAAAGCAGGGATAGTCCCTGTTGCGGTTGGAAGCCCATGAGATATGAAATTCATGTGTTCCGTCGGGAAGATCAAAGACCCTTCCGGGAAATCTGAGCTTTGCATTGCGAACCTCACGGGGAAGACCCAGTGTGTCGATGAAGGCGCCTCCATTGCCCTGAGACCTCTCAAAGCGGTTGATGCGAGTGTTCTTTCTTTCTAACGTTTGCGTTTCCATAGTAAAATGATTTAATTAATAAATGGGTTTAGTACACCACGTCCCTTTGGACGCTGAAAGGCATGGGGGGTCAGTATAGGATGGTTGGAGAAGGTGTATGTTCAGATTTACCTGGGGGATATCTATCTTAGAAGATGGTTAAGGGGAACGTATATAGGGGGGTATCTTTTGAATCCGGGGGTGTACAGGTTTACCCCGGGGGTATGTATTTCACATGTTGGTTGGAGAAGGGGTATACGCAGATTGACCCGGGGGTAGGTATCTCAGAAGACGGTTAGAGAGGGGGTATACACAGATTGACCCGGGGGGTATGTTTCTGAGAGGTTTAATAGGGGGGATTTCGCACATTTACATCGTGTAAACATAAAAAAGTATGAAAAAAGAGATTATTTTCTATACAGATGGAGAGCGATATGGTTTTGTAAGTACTCTGCAGCAGGTATCCAGGGAGACTGGATTAAGTTTATACCGATTGCGGATGCTACGAGAAAAAGGGATTGGTCGGTACAAAGCATGGCTGGTAGCATTCGGTACGGTAGAGCGGTGCAGGAAGGGATATGGGCTGTAAAGATAAACCCTGACCAAGTATAATAGCAACTCGAAGCAAAGTGGATAACTAAATCGCTGATTTCCTGTTTTTAAGGTGCCGTAGGCTTTTATAGCCACTTTCCTATTTGAGTAAGGGATTGGATACCTCTTTCAGGAGATCGTGCCTAAAACCGCCATACGGTGGAAGAGTCCTAGAATGACCTCCTGGAGGGGATACGCCTATTTTTATGACGGACTGAACCGACTCTCCCAGGCTGCTTTTGCTACTCCAAGTAACTGGTATTGGACCGGACCCAATACATACTCTATTCCCCTGGTATAATACGATCAGAATGGGAACATCGAACGCCTGCAGCGAAGAGGAAACGGTGGAATAATGGATGACCTGACGTACAGCTATATCTACAACGGGAACCAGGTGGATCAGATTGAGGATGCAGGCAATAAGAGTTATGGATTTATAGATGCAGACTACGATTCGGAATACACTTATGATGCTAACGGTAACATGATAATGGATATGAACAAGGGCATCATCAGCATTACGTACAATCATTTGAATCTTCCGGAGGTAATAAAATTTGAGGACAACCTCCGGATTGAGTATCTTTACAACGCCAACGGAGTGAAACTGCAAAAGCGTTATTACGTGAACAACCTGTTGAATACCACCACGGATTACTCGGGTGAGTTTGTGTATACGAACCGAAGCATCGATTACATATCCATCGCTGAGGGCAGGCTGAAGAAGGGCACCAACGGGACATATACTCCGGAGTTCTTCCTCAAAGACCACCTGGGCAATGTGCGGGTGGTGCTGTCCTCACCCACGACCGTCACTCAGGTGACGGATTACTATCCCTTTGGGATGGAGATACCCGTATCTGGCTCAGTCAGCCTATATAGCAACCAGCTAAAATACAACTCCAAGGAGCTGCAAACGGAAGCTGATCTGCAGTGGTATGATTACGGGGCAAGGTTCTACGACCCGCAAATTGGAAGGTGGCATGTGCCGGATGCTTACGCAGAAAAATACTTCAATCTATCCCCATATCAGTATGGAGGTAACAATCCCATTCGGTTCATTGATATTAACGGTGACAGTTTATCTGCCACGGAAAATTTTATAAATAATAATAGATTAGCAGAGGTAATGAAAGCAATCCTTGCAACAAAATGGGGATATGAGTATTTTGCTCAATATGCGGCTGAAGGGGATGAGTTATTTGGATACAAATTTGACAGCAATGGTGAATATAGTGATGAAGGAATTGATTTAATTTTTGATGCTGCCCGTCTTGATATAGATAGTGGTAATACTGACTGTAAAGAAAGTAAGGATGATAACGGGTATGATATTCGCATAACTATTGACAACACAACTAATGCCTCTATCTTTGAATTGGCTGGAACTATAATACATGAAGGATTCTTAGAAGCAAGCTATATGGCAAAAGACATTTTTCATGACAATAAGTTTGATTATAGTAATATTTCTGATATTGTTAAGAATTCCACGAAGGGGGCAACATATAAATACAATCATTTTCAGAATTATCTGGATAGAAGAAAGTTTGGTGGTGAAAATTTACTATGGCCAGGTACCGCATTTCGTGTATTACAAGATGTCAATAAATCATTAAATTCAAGACTAACGGATCAACAGATACAGGATATGATGCGTTATTATGGATTCGCAGGTTCTCTATTTGGTAAATTTTAATTAATGAAATATGAAAAGATTGGTCATATGCCTTTTTCTTATTCAATTTCTTTCGAATTGTATTCATGAAAAAAATGAGACAATCTATTATTACGATCAATATTATGGTCAATACAATGATTTTTATTACAAGAATGCAGTGATAATAAAAAGCAAACCTGTGAGTGATAAGGAAAATAAAATCACTATTGAGGGCCAACCAGGTAAATATTGGTTTTACGAAGATTTTTTTGAGAATTACATTCCTAATATAGGTATCTACAGGAAATTTGAAAATGATTACATCTTATGTTATAGATTTGACAGCATTGGAGTCTCTCAATATATTGACAACCATTTGAGATCTCCATTTATTAGAAGCAACATTTCATTAAGCGATAAAAGAGTATATATGGTTGATGGGAAAAAATATACTGTTTATGCCTATGGAGAGAGTGAAGGTAGTAGTGGAATGACATCTTATTATTTAGAAGATTTTGGTTTTATAGCATATGTTTTTAATAATGGATATTATATATTATGTAACAGAATATCAAAGTATAATGATTACATTAATAATAAAATATTGAAAGAGATAAATAGTTCATTGACAAAAGATACGTGTTTTTTCAACAGATATTTACAATATCCGGATACCTTGTGTTTAGAAAAAAAATGATTATTTCGGACAAAGTCGGCCACTTATTCCGGAGCAAACCCGGCCAGTGATTTCGGAGAATAGTCGACCACTATTTCAAAGGTCTAATGGAATATAAACGTATCCCTTCGTTCTGATGCATCCTGGCTGAACCAAATCGTATCCCTTCGGTTTGATGTATCTTGCCTGAGCCAGATCCGGATCATTTTTTATATAAATTTGAGTTTTTAGGTAGTGGTTTAGTAAAGATCGTAGGCTCTATACTAATCAGCAATAGAACGCAATTCAGGTAACCAAAACTGCTATTTACCCTTCTCGCAGTCCTACAACATACCTAGGACCTTTTGACCCTTAAATGGAAAGTGATATTCCTGCATATGATGCGTTCCTGTAGTGGTCTACAACGAGGTCACAGGGCATGTTTTAAGTTCAAGAACCTTATTGAAAAGATGTGAGGACTTCTATATTTCTGTCCACTTCTGGTGGCAGGGTTTGATCCGAAATAGTCATATGAAAAGGTATAAGGTTACCATAAAAGGAAGTCTTTTATGTATTGTTTATAATTAAATATTTACTATCTTTGTATATTAATTCATCATCATAATAAAAACTATTATTGTGACAGTAGTAAAAATTCTGATAATCAACTCAAATTATAAAGAGTTGAAAGAAATCAGACCTGAAATAATGAATGCTATTAATAAGCGAATCGAACGGCTATTTAAGCATAATCCTGAGATCCTTGGGGTAATTCACCTGACCAGTGGTAGTGATTCAGAGATATGTTTTACAATGTTTGAGATGGACTTTTGTATCACCACTGAGTGTAAGTATTCAAAAGAAAATCCATTTAAGAGTATTGATGTAGTAACTTACTATCTTGATAAAAACATTGATTGCACGGAGTGTGAATGTGATTATCATAGGAAGGAATTTTATAGGGAGTCATATAGTTTAGAAGAGATAAGATATGATTTAGCTATCCCACCCGGAGTAGATAAATATTTCATGAATTTCTTAGAAAAGTTTTCTGAACTTGATGAGAAATTAGTGTTAAAATTCTAATCCTATAACAAAGGATACTCACACATTATCCTACATCATGATTATTGCATGAAATTATGGATTGACCTCCTCCCATTTTTAGAATACTACTAAAGTAAAGATTTCCAGATCTTACCTATATAGAGATTTTAACAGATCAGGTATTAATCCGATGGAGTTAGGATTTATTAAGTACTTCAGTGCATTTCAGATAAGCAAAACACTAATTTCCTGTTTTAAAATACCATAACCCTTTGTAGCCACTTTCCTATCCAGATAATGGTTGATACCTCTTGTAGGAGATAATGCCTAAAACAGCCATACGGGGGATGTAATTTGGGGATTTAAGAATGGACTCTATTCGAGCTTTTCATCATCATTATCCATTAAATCAGTATAGGATGGTTGGAGAGAGCGTATATAGGGGGCTTATATCCGGGGGTGTACAGGTTTACCCGGGGGTATGTTTCTGAGAGGTTTAATAGGGAGGATTTCGTACATTTACATCGTGTAAACATAAAAAGTATGAAGGACGAGATCATTTTCAATACGGATGCGGAGAGGTACGGATTTGTGACGACCTTTTAAGGATTGATACCTCTTCTATGAGATAGTGTCCAAGAGTGCTGTACGGGGGGTCTAATTTGAGGATATCAGGAGATAAACAATTGTAAAATCCGGAGCAAAATGTACCACCAAATCCGGAGTAAAGTGTACCACTA